>OGGR01000004.1_pt1 | contig 259715 bp, 258 predicted proteins | sample 1571321 | NCBI WGS metagenome assembly OGGR01 (sample SAMEA2582048, study PRJEB24529) | metagenome | biome: Human gut stool | place: China | collected 2011 | reverse complement strand
CCTAAATACCCCATCCAGAGAAGATTGGTTAACGCAACTTGCCGATGTTGTGACCAGTCCCGATGAACTGCTGCAGCTTTTAAATGTAGACGCTGATGCGAATCTATTGGCAGGACGCGACGCTAAGCGCCTGTTCGCACTGCGTGTCCCACGGGCATTTATTGCTCGTATGGAACCAGGAAATCCAAACGATCCTCTTCTCCGTCAGGTACTTACCTCCCAGGAGGAGTTTATTCATGCTCCAGGATACTCCACCGATCCGCTGGAAGAACAGCATAGCGTTGTGCCAGGTCTGCTGCATAAATACAGCAACCGCGCTTTACTGTTGGTGAAAGGCGGCTGCGCGGTAAATTGTCGATATTGTTTCCGTCGGCACTTCCCGTACGCGGAAAACCAGGGCACGAAGCGCAACTGGCAGAAGGCTATGGAATACATCGCGGCTCATCCAGAGCTGGATGAAATTATTTTTTCCGGCGGTGACCCGTTGATGGCGAAGGACCATGAACTGGACTGGCTGCTTACCCAGCTGGAATCCATTCCACATATTAAACGCCTGCGCATCCACAGCCGGTTACCCATTGTGATCCCTGCGCGGATTACCGATACCCTGGTTGCGCGCATCTCTGCATCTTCGTTGCAGGTGCTGCTGGTGAACCATATTAACCATGCCAACGAGATTGATACCGCGTTTCGTAGAGCAATGAAGAGCCTGCGTATGGCTGGCGTCACCTTACTCAATCAGAGCGTACTGTTACGCGGGGTGAACGATGATGCGCGCACGCTCGCCGATCTGAGCAATGCGTTGTTCGATGCCGGGGTTATGCCTTATTACCTGCACGTTCTGGATAGAGTGCAGGGAGCGGCGCATTTCATGGTCAGTGACGAAGAGGCCCGGGCAATCATGCGTGAACTACTCACGCTGGTCTCCGGCTATTTAGTCCCTAAACTTGCACGGGAAATCGGCGGAGAACCAAGCAAGACGCCCCTGGACTTAGGATTGAAGCAACGATAGCGAATCCGTCTGCCGGGCACTGCCTGGCAGACTACCTGGTGCTATTACTTACTGGCGTATAAATACTGATGCTTTATAATTTTCATAGAACCAGTAGTTATTCTTCCAGGAGAGAGTAAAGCGAATATAAAAGCAAGCGGTTAATCCATTCATTATTACTTACAAAAAAAGAGAAAGGATGTTTGCTGCGGTCATCACCAATAACAGAGGCAAAATCCACCCGGGTAATTTAAATACTGTTGCTTTATCGTCTGTGTAACTTTTTTGCGCATCTTCGCGGACAGCGGAATTATTCATCACATTTTTCTCAATCGGAGGCGAAGAGGTGCTTGCGGTAACCTGCACATTTTCAGAATTTTCCGGTGCCTTTTCTTCCGAGCGTAAGAATGAGGCAATATTTGATCCTGCCGCGAGAACAAACCCGCGCTGTCTGACTGTAACGATAATATCTTGCGATAATCCTGCTTTCACTAACGACTTTCTTAACAATGATATGTTTTGATAAAAAGTATTCTGCGAAACGACAACCCCTCTGGTTTTCCAGACACTATCCAGAAACTCTTCTCGGGATATAATTTTCCCATTACTTTCCAGTAAAAGTTGCAGGCAGCGTGCAGTCGGCGCGTTCAGCGTCACGCTCTCACCATTGTCCCCTACGGGCTGCAGCTCATTCATATTTACATTAAAAATAACTTCATTGTTAATGATATATTCATTGAATATCATAATCCCTTTCCTCCCTCACCATTCCATATGAAATAAAGATGAATTAAATTCAAATTCATCTTTAGCTATCACAGTACATCCCTTTAAGCCTGCCAGATTAGATAATTTCAAAGAAAAATCCCAGCTCTTCCCAGAGCAAAGATAAGATTATCATGATATTTGAACCAAAGGGAAGACTGATTTACAACTATACCTTCCAGGCACACTCATTATTATCTACGAAATCTGCTTGTGAAATTGCAACCTTCAATAAACAGAGTTTAAATTCAAACAGAATTCACATGCATTTTATCAGTCCTGCACTTAGATTTGTCACCGCTCCGGCACATTACGCTCTATGTATACCAGGTATACAAAATGCGGCGGCAGGAGAATGATAACGATAGCGATCGGGCAGACATAGCAGAATGTTAGTTATTACCTATCAGACTAATTAACATCTTCGTCTTGACGCTATTCAGGACTTTAGTATCTATAAATGGATTAAATAAATGAAAAAAACAATTGTAGCTGTAATGGTTGCTGCTTCTGCAGTTCTGAGTGCTCAGGCTTTCGCGGCAGGGAACAGTTCTTCTCTGACTATTCTGGGTAACGTTACCGACACCGGCGAATCCTGTAACGTAACGCCGTCCGCTATGATTTCCGGCGGTTCTTTAACTCTGGACGATGTTAAAGCATCTGTACTGGACGCAATGGCAGTTAACACTCCGTATATGTCAACTGCAAAAGACATTGAGTACAAAATCGAAGATTGCCAGAAAGGTGCAACTAATTACACCGGTAACATCAACGTGACCGTAACCGGCGACTATATCAGCGGCCAGGACAACGTGCTGACTAACACGGCTGCCAGCCCGGCAACTAACGCTGCGGTTACCGTAGTAAACACCGACGGCACTCGCGTAAGCTTCACCGGTACGACTCCAAAAGTTGTTGCTTATACCGCGGGTACCCCGTCTTACCTGCGTTATAAAGCTGCATACGTTAAAACTGCAAACGGCGTTACCGATGGTGCAGTTAAAGGTGTAGCCACCTTTACTATTAGCTACTAATAAGTACAACGGGGTTTGCCTCAGGCAGGCCCCGTTATTTTTTTATTCAGGGAATGAATTATGCTGAAGTCATTATTAAGATTAGCTGCAATTTCTTTTATTTCTGTCAGCTTTGTGGCCCAGAGCGGAGTCGTGGTTGATTCAACCCGCCATCTTTATAAAGAAGGTTCGCGAGAAATCAGTACGAACATTGAAAACAAAGATGACACGCCTTATTTAATTAAATCCTGGGTCGAAGCGTCTGAAGGAATGAAAGATAGCTTTTTTATGGTGACTCCCCCGCTTTTCCGCCTGGAGGGCAAGCAAACCAACACGGTACGTATTTTTCCTAACGCGTATATCTCTAAAGCCCCTCAGGATCGTGAAACTGTCTACTTCTTTAACGTAATGTCTATTCCGCCAACCAGCGACAGTGAAGCTGACAAAAACAAGCTGCAGCTGGCGGTGCGCCATAGAATGCGTCTTATCTATCGCCCTCGCGCCATTCAGGATATGAATATTAATACCGAAGCTAAAAATCTGCAGTGGCATAAGTCCGGTAATAAGATAACGCTAAAGAATCCGACACCCTTTTTCATTTATTTTAAGTCGATAAAAATAAACGGCAGAGATATTAGCAGCTCAGTCAATAACATTGATGCTTTTTCCAGCAAAGAATTTACTTTGCCTGCAGGTATAAATGGTTCAGAAATCGAGTGGAAGGTCGCCACTGATAACGGAGGCTCGGGTTCTGCCCACACATCATCGATTTAAATTCTTTTTTGATTGGCCAGGGTGAAAAGTATGTCTATTTCAATAAAAAAAAGGGAAGGCGCGCTATCCGGAGCCTCCCACACATTTTTCGTTCTTGTTCCTGCGCTAGCTCTCGGTTTATGCGCCAATGCTTTAGCTCGTGATTTTTTTGACCCCGCATTTATAAAATCTGTCGGTCAGAGCGACCCCTCTTCAATACCGGACTTATCCCTCTACGCCACCCGCGATGCCCAGGCTCCAGGGGAGTATCGCATTGACGTTATTTTAAATAACAGTCTGCAAGAAACGGCTGATATCCGGTTTGTGGAAAAAAAAGATCCCACAACAGATACGTTGAAATTAGTTCCCTGTTTAAGCATTGCTAAATTAACCAGCTATGGTTTGCGTGCAGACGCTTTTCCTGGCTTAAAAGAAGATGCGGATGGCTGCGCAGATACTCATGTCATTCCTGATTTCACCACCGATTTTAACTTCAATACTCAACAGCTGCTGGTATCCATACCGCAGGCGGCACTGTCCACTATCGCGCAGGGCTTCGTTTCCCCCGATGAGTTTGACGACGGTATTAATGCCTTACTGACCAACTATCAGTTTAGTTCAGGCAAAGACTATGAAGCCAATAATGAGTATTACAATCTTAACTTACAATCCGGCCTGAACCTCGGGCCATGGCGCCTGCGCAATCTGAGTACATGGAATAAGTCAGCGGGGGCAAAGAGCGACTGGGATTCTGTATATCTCTATGCACAGCGGAGTATTGTCCCGTTAAAAAGTACTTTAGTCATGGGCGAAAGCAGCTCGCTGTCGAGCATCTTTGACAGCGTGCCGTTCACCGGGATTCAGCTGGCAACCGACACGGACATGATTCCTGAAAGCCTGCGCGGATTCGCGCCCATCGTTCGCGGTATTGCCCGAACCAATGCGCGTATCGTCATCAAGCAGAATGGCTACCAAATTTACCAGGCTTTTGTCGCTCCGGGCGCTTTCGAAATTACCGATCTCTACTCAACCGGCGGCAACGGTGACCTTTACGTCACCGTCGAGGAGTCCGATGGCTCCCGACAAAACTTCGTGGTGCCCTACGCTTCTCTGCCATTAATGCTCCGGGAAGGCCAGATGGAGTATGAGATTACCAGCGGGAAATATCGTCCCTACGATGGCAACGTTGACGAGAAACCCTTTACGCAAGCAACGATCAGCTACGGCGTATTAAGCAATACCACTCTCTATACGGGCGTACAGGCGGCGGCCAATTACCAGGCGCTCGCTTTTGGCGCCGGGCAAAACCTCGGCGATATTGGCGCGGTTTCCGCCGATGTAACGGCTGCATGGTCTAAAAAGAAAGATGAAGAGAAAACGTCCGGCCAGTCATGGCGCATTCGCTACGGTAAAAATATTCTTGAAACCGGCACCAATATTACCGTAGCCGGCTACCGCTATTCGACCTCCGGGTACAATACGCTAACTGATGTGATGAATACCTATAACAACAGCTACGGCGGATATACGCCACACTCGCTGCGTAACAGAACCAATATTACCGTGAGCCAGAGCCTGGGTTCAGGGCTGGGTAACCTTTCTGTATCCGGTATTTTTGAGGATTATTGGGATAGCAACCGCCGCAATAACTCACTGAATATTGGCTATAACGGCGGGTTCCGCCGCTTTAACTATTACGCTGGCTATAGCTATAGCCGCTATAGCTGGGGAAATAATGGTTCCAGCCGTCACGTTGAGGATGACCATGTTGTTTCATTTAATATTTCCATTCCTTTAAGCGATTGGTTACCTAATGCCTATGCGACCTATAACGTGACCAACAGCAGTCCGGGTTCAACCGATCAGTATGTTTCTCTGAGTGGCGTCGCGCTGGAAAACCATAACCTGGACTGGAACGTCCAGCAGGGCTACAGCAATCGTGAAGATGCCAGCGGCGGCGTCTACGGCAACTATCGTGGTTCCATGGGTTCGGCTAACGCCGGCTACAGCTATGCCAAAAATAGTCAGTTAATTAACTACGGCCTGAGCGGCGGTGTGCTGGTTCATGCTGACGGAATAACATTAGGTCAGGAAATGTCTGAAACCGCCGTATTGGTTAAGGCGCCCGGCCTGAAACACGTCCGTCTGGAAAACGACGCGACGATCGAAACGGACTACCGCGGCTACGCGATTATTCCTTACGTTACGCCATACCATCGAACCAGCGTGACCTTAGATAGCACGACTTTGGGAGATAATATGGAATTGCCAAATACGACGCAGAAAGTGGTGCCAACCCGTGCAGCCGTGGTACGGGCAAACTTCGCGGGCAATATTGGCCGCCGCGCGTTCCTTATTCTCAAGAGAGCGTCGGGTGAAAACGTTCCTTATGGCGCCACAGTAACGTTGACTACGGATAAAAACGCCCAGGCCAGCATCGTTTCTGATGGTGGTATGGTCTATTTGTCCGGCCTGAAAGATAACGGTGAAGTCTATGCACAGTGGGGATCAAAGAGCGGGCAGCAGTGTAAAGCGCCTTATAGCCTGGCTGCGGTAAACGAAGGTATTGCTCAGGCCACTGCGGTTTGCCAGTAACAGGGATGAATACAGACTATGAAAAAAATACTCCTTTTTATTAGTTTACTTTTACTTAATCAGACAGTAATGGCTGACTGTAATTACAACGGAACTGATGCTGCATTCAATGTTACATTCAGCCCAGCTAAAATTTTATCCGATTCAAGCCTGGCGCCCGGTAGCGTACTGGCAGTAAGAACGGTAGGCGGAGCGATTGCCAATGCAAAAACTTTTTATAACTGCAAGGCAAATGATATTTACGCCATTATCGCCACGCCCAGCGTCAATCTGGCGGCAGGCGTGACCGGTGTGCTCGGTGGACCGGTTTATGAAACAGGGATACCGGGTATTGGTTTTGAAATTTCGGAAGCAATTGCCGGCGCCAACGGCCGCCCCGTTCCGGCCACGTTAGGTACTGTTTCTGCCTATGGCCTTAGCGATCCCGGCGTGAAACAACTAACCGTCTGGCTGATAAAAACCAGGGACAATATTGATACGAGCTTCTCAGGAAAAAAAGAGATTTCGGTGTCCTATCGTGCAGGAAGCGTCAATCAGGTCAATGCTAATTCATCAATTGCCCGACTTGCCCAAGCCAACATCAAACTCGGCCCTTTCACTTACAGGGAAACAACCTGCAATATAAATCCACGAGGTGGGAGCACGGTCAATCTATCTAATATAGAAGCATCGCAGCTTAAAGCTATCACTCAGGGCGGGGTAACTGGCAAGCAAAAAGACTTTACGCTTGACATTACCTGCCCTGACTCATCCGTTGGAACCAAATATACCTACTGGTTTAACCCTATAACCGAGAACTCAGCATCAAAAGATGGCGTACTGCTAAACTCCATCCCTGATACTATCGGAGGAGCCAAAGATGTTGGTTTCATAATTAAACAGGGTTCCAGCCCTATCACCTTTTTTGATTATAAAAACTACACTATTGCCAGTGTGAAAAAGAGCCAGTCGCTTACCTTCACTGCGGACTATTACAAACTATCTAACACCATAACACCAGGTAGCGTTCGAGCTATATTTGAAATCATTCTACAGGAAGAGTAACCATTAAAAATTATTGTTGGCGCTATCATCTTCATTTGACAGAGCCAACAATGAGGTCTTTTGAGGTAGAGTTAAATATCATGCAGATAACCAAACACAACCTGCGAAATATATTAACCTTACTTTTACATCACAGCTTTTATATCACAGCCTTTATATCAACACCAATAAACACATTAGCCCGCAAACACTTTATTTACTTCACAACCGAAACTCTATGTGATTTAAGATAATTATTAGATGAAGAGCTAAAATTCAACATGAATTATACTAAAATGGCTTGGAAAAATATTTTTTTTAATTAAAATCATCCCTCGAAATTATCCTCTAAGGCAAGTTTTTATTTTTTTGACTTATAATATAATTTCAATGTACATTTGCGTGAAAAATATGTTCATGCAGAGAGCGGAACAATCTGACATATTATATAACCAAGGAAAACTATGAAACAATTAACTGTTTTTGAAATGGAAGAAATCTCTGGCGGCTACTCTTGGGATTTTTCTTCAATTCAATCAACGATTAGCTCATTTGCATGTAATGCAGTTGAAGCTATTGCGGCTGGTGTGCTCGGAGGTATAGTTGGCGGTTCATTTGGTACCTTAATTGGTGGGACTCAATCTGGTGCTAATGGTGGTCTGTTAGGTTTTGGCCTCATTGGAAATGGGGTGGGATTAGTTTGGGGAGCTATTGTTGGTGGGGTAGCGGGGGCATCTGGGGCGATCGCGGCTGGCTGGGACACAACCCTGCAAGTTGTTGTTGATGCCTTCCAGAGCGTCATTGACGGTACATTTATCCCATGGAGCCATTAAGATTTAACAATTAAAAAAAACTTTATACTTTAAGGCCCATTATTAATGGGCCTTACTTCCACCTAAAAAAACAAAATAATTATGAAAAAATCAATCTATCGCAAGGAAGCGATTGAGTACAAAAAAATCCACTGGAAAGGAAAGGCATTATTATTAGCAGGCATTCCCGCGTGGCTAGTCACTCTTCTGGCATTTATTTTTCTTATTGCCATTGTGCTTTCACTCATATTTTGCACCTTTACCCAGCGTATTGATGTACGCGGAGAGGTCATTACGCTCCCCCACTCCGTTAACGTCTTTGCCCCACAGCAGGGTTTTGTTGTGAATCTGCATGTAAAGGTGGGAGACATTGTCAAAAAAGGCCAACCGCTTTATGAACTTGACGTTTCACGTAATACGATCGGTGGCAACGTTAGCGCGGCTCAGATTGAAGTTATCAATGAAAAGATTGCTAACGCCGAAGATATTATAAGCAAACTGACGCGTAATAAGGCTGAAACGCTCGCTGCTCTTGAAAAACAGATTAAAACCACCAGCGCCTCGTTAACGGAAACCAACCGTATGCTGGCTAATACTCAGGTAGGCTTAAACAAAATGCATACCAACCTGGCCAGCTATGATAAATACTTAAAGGATGGTCTGATAACTAAAGATCAGTATAACTATCAGCACTCGCTATATTTTCAACAGCAAAGCGCCTATCAATCCCTGGTGACCCAAAAGATGCAGCTGGAATCTCAGCTCACGCAAACCAGCAGCGATAAAATTACCAAAGCAGCAGACTTTGATAATCAGATCTCCAGCCAGCATAACCAAATCAATGATTATAAAAATCAGCTGGTAGAATCGAACGCTAACGGTAATCTGATTATTAAAGCAACGACCAACGGTAAGATTGAATCGCTGGCCGTGACTAAAGGGCAGATGGTAGAGAACGGCAGCAGCCTGGCGCAGATCAAACCTACCGGTGATATTGAGTATTATCTGATCCTCTGGTTACCCAATAATACCATCCCCTACGTGAAACCCGGCGACACCATTAATATTCGCTATGATGCTTTCCCTGCCGATAAATTTGGCCAATTTCCAGGTAAGGTTGTTTCTATTTCCTCGGTCCCGGCGTCACGTCAGGAGATGGCAGAATATACCAATGTCAGCAACGGCACTAATCAGCAGGAATTAGCGCTCTATAAAGCAATTATAAAAATCAAGGACAAGACCTTTAGCTACAATGGAAAAACGCTCACGCTCTCTAACGGTCTGAAGGCTCAGGCGGTAGTTTTCCTTGAAGAACGCCCGCTTTACATGTGGATGTTTACTCCTTTCTATAAGATGACGCAAAGCGTGAGTGGCCCGATCGATGAATAAAGAACTGTTTAAAACCATTACCGATAAGCTTAATTTCTCATTCCGTCATAAAACGCCGGTTATTTTACAGTCGGAAGCCGCCGAATGCGGTATCGCCTGTCTGGCAATGGTTTGCGGCTTTTACGGGCTTAATATCGACCTGTTCAACTTCCGCCATCGTTACGGTAGCCCTTCTCAGGGCGTTACGCTCATGTCGCTGAGCAAAACGGCGGAACATGCCGGTCTGAAAAGCCGGGCCCTCTCTCTGGATCTGGATGAAATCAAGCAGCTGAAGCTACCCTGTATTATCCACTGGGGAATGAATCATTACGTCGTGCTCACTAAGGTACGTAAAAACAGCTTTATTGTTCACGATCCGGCGCTGGGTAAGCGGGTTATTGGTATCCAGGAAATGTCCAATAACTTTACCGGCGTTGCGCTGGAACTATGGCCGGACCAAAACTTTCAGCAAGAACAGGCAAAATCACGCCTGCGTCTATTAGACCTGATGCGCAATATTGTGGGACTTAAATCGGTCCTGCTAAAAATCTTTGCCTTTTCGGTAGTGGTTGAAGCTATCGGCCTGCTATTACCTATCGGTACGCAGCTGGTGACTGACCATGTCATCATGGCGCACGACCAGAGCCTGCTTTCGGTTATCTGTATCGGCCTGGTCTTCTTCACGCTTTTCCGCACCTTTATTAGTATGCTGCGAGCGTGGACCTCATTAACGCTAAATACGCTGACGAACATCCAATGGAAAACCACGCTGTTCGATCATCTGACGAGCCTGCCGTTATCCTTTTTTGAAAAACGTCATTTAGGGGATATTCAGTCTCGTTTTTCGTCGCTGGATACTATCCGTTCCACCTTCACCAATAGCATTGTTACCGGCATTATCGACTCAATCATGACGATTGGCCTGCTGGTTATGTTAACGCTGTACGGCGGCTGGCTGGTTTGGGTCGTGGTTGGATTCACCTTATGCTATGCCATCATGCGTTTTGCCACCTACAGCTTCTACCGTCGCGTTGCCGAAGAGCAGGTTATCAAAGGCGCACGCTCCAGCTCGCACTTTATGGAGTCCCTATACGGTATTTCCACCATTAAAGCGCTGAACTTAAAAGAGCGTCGTTCTCAGCACTGGTTAAATATCAACATTGACGCCTGCAATGCCGGTATCAAACAGACTCGCTTCGATATGATGTTTGGCGGTATTAATACTTTTATTACCTCCATCGATCAGGTCGCCGTACTCTGGCTGGGCGCGATCATGGTCATTGATAACAATATGACCCTCGGTATGTTTATGGCTTTTAACGCCTATCGTGGGCAATTCTCCCAGCGCGCATCAAGCTTGATCGACCTGGTCATGCAGCTGCGAATGCTGTCGTTACATAATGAGCGTCTTTCAGAAATTGTATTTAGCGAGCCGGAAAAAGAGCTGCCTGCACGCCGGGTTTTTGCAGAAAATACTGGCGTGAAATTAGAAGTGAAGAATCTCAGCTATCAGTACGATCCGTTCTCACAACCTATTTTTTCTAATTTAAATATTACCGTTGAACCCGGCGAATCCATCGCACTGGTTGGCCCTTCCGGCGTCGGTAAGACCACGCTGCTGAAAGTCATGTGCGGTCTGTTAGCGCCCACCAGCGGTGACGTGATAGCGGATAACCTTGATATTCAAAAAATTGGCATCAATAACTTTCGTCTCGGAACGGCCTGCGTCCTTCAGGAGGACCGCCTTTTCTCAGGCTCGCTTATCGATAATATCAGCGGCTTTGAAGATAATGCCGATATGGACTTTATCGTTGAGTGCGCACGCAGATGTAATATCCATGATGAAATCATGAAAATGCCGATGGGGTACGAAACGATTGTCGGCGAGCTTGGCTTAGGTATCTCTGGTGGACAAAAACAGAGAATTTTAATCGCTCGCGCGCTCTATCGAAAACCCAGCATTCTGTTTATGGATGAAGCCACCAGCCATCTCGACCTGAAAAATGAATCGGTCATTAACCAGTCTATCTCTGGTTTAAGCATTACCCGAATCATTGTTGCCCATCGGCCATCCACCATTGCCTCAGCCGATCGCATCATTGATATGTCACAGCTCCATATGCAGGCACCAGCGTAACCACCAGGAAAAGGAGATCCGTATGCAAGGAACATTTATTGGTTTTAATACCGCATCTATTAAATATGATGACAAATTTTTGGCTTTAATGCTCAAAGTCAAACTGAGTAATCAACTCTGTCAGTCTTATTATCTTCAGGCGCCGATTCTTGCGGATCTCCTGTTAGTTCTGCAGCACAGAATGGCCATCGTCCTGCAGCGCTTAAATGCTGAAGGTGAAAGTTATAAGAATGAACTGGTGGCCTTTAATGAACGCCTTATAGAAAATACACCGGCGATCGATATACCTGAAGTACAGCACCCTAATCCGGAAAGACGTATTATGTCGATAACGTTAAAACCCGGCGACACCTGGTCAACGCTCATTCTGGTGCTGCAAAATGAACAAATTGCTACGCTGCGTATTGATGATATGCAAGTTGAAGCGCTGCTGGTGGGCATTCAGCAGTCTCTTAAACACACGGGTGATAGCGATCTGATTAATTATTTAACTTCCTCGCTGGAAGGCCTGATGCTTTATGCGGTGGATTTAACGAATACCAGCAACGTTGATTATCAGCAGTATCTTCAGGATGAATGGAAGCTCAATCTGTTTTCCCATTATCTCGGCGTGTTGTACTGTTGTGACACGGAGGAAGGGCGAAAAATCATCTCCGGCGCAGTGATTAAAACCAACGCCGCTCATCCATCAGAGCAGGAAAATATCGTTGTAATGCGCTTAATTGAGAGAAGCCCAAAGCTGAAAGAAGTGCATACCCAGCGCCAGCCCAGCCAGATTTTTAGCCAAATCATCCCTTCTCAGCCAGGAAGAATGATGACGCTGGAGGAGTGTCTGCGTCCTTTGCATGCGTTCTACCAGCAAACTCAGGCGCAACTCAGCAAGCAATAAAAAGAGATCAAGAGGGTGCCTCAATTTAGGCAAGAGAGGCACCGGTTAAATCAGTTCGGGCACTTATAAACCTGGCCGTTCATTTGGCTATCGGTCGGCACAAAGCTGGACAGCAGATTCTGCGTCGGGCTGCTGACGCCGTAAATGACGTTGCCACCCATCTCTGCGGCCTTGTTACGCAGGGCGTTTGCCGCGCCGCGCATGGAGCCGCCTTCGTCACCATTCTGTCCGGACAGCCAGTTGCTCTGCGTGCCGCTTGCGGTACCTAACAGCTGGCATTCAGAACCTGGTTTATCTTCAACAAAGCGTACGTTCTGGCCACCAGAGGTCAATTCGTTGCTGGAGCTGCAACCTGCTAACAACAATGCTGCGCCGACAATCCCTGCTAAATATTTTACCTGCATGTTATTCCCCACGATCAATGAGCTGGACGCACTGGCCCGGATGTACAACCTTATACTAAAAAGACGACAAAAAGAAAAACCCCCGAGCATTTCTGCCCGAGGGTTTCTTTATATCTAAGGGGTATAGCGCACGATTACATCATGCCGCCCATACCGCCCATGCCACCCATGCCGCCAGCAGCACCTAAGTCAGGCGCGTCGCTTTTCGGCAGGTCGGTGACCATGCACTCGGTGGTGATCATCAGACCAGCAACGGATGCTGCGTACTGCAGAGCAGAACGAGTCACTTTAGTTGGGTCCAGAATACCGAAGTCGATCATGTTGCCATACTCTTCGGTTGCAGCGTTGTAACCGTAGTTACCTTCACCACCTTTCACAGTGTTCGCCACAACAGACGGTTCTTCACCGGCGTTGGACACGATCTGACGCAGCGGAGCTTCCATTGCGCGCAGCGCAACTTTGATACCGACGTTCTGATCTTCGTTCTGAGCGGTCAGGCCAGCCAGTTTAGCGGCAACGCGAACCAGCGCTACGCCACCACCGGCAACCACGCCTTCTTCAACCGCAGCACGGGTCGCGTGCAGGGCATCTTCAACGCGTGCTTTCTTCTCTTTCATCTCGACTTCGGTGGCTGCGCCAACCTTGATCACGGCAACACCGCCAGCCAGCTTGGCTACGCGCTCTTGCAGCTTCTCACGATCGTAGTCGGAAGAGGTCTCTTCGATCTGCTGACGGATCTGAGCAACACGACCTTCGATCACACCGGCATCACCCACGCCATCGATGATGGTGGTGTTCTCTTTGGTGATGACGATGCGCTTGGCACGACCCAGATCTTCCAGCGTCGCTTTTTCCAGCTCCATGCCAACTTCTTCAGAGATGACGGTACCGCCAGTCAGTACGGCGATATCCTGCAGCATGGCCTTGCGACGGTCACCGAAGCCAGGCGCCTTGACGGCAGCCACTTTCACGATACCGCGCATGGTGTTGACCACCAGAGTGGCCAGGGCTTCGCCTTCTACGTCTTCGGCAACAATCAGCAGCGGCTTGCCAGCTTTGGCAACGCCTTCCAGCACCGGCAGCATTTCGCGGATGTTGGAGACTTTCTTGTCAACCAGCAGGATGAACGGGTCGTCCAGTTCAACGGAACCGGTCTCTTGCTTGTTGATGAAGTAGGGGGACAGGTAGCCGCGGTCGAACTGCATACCTTCAACAACTGCCAGCTCATCTTCCAGACCCTGACCATCTTCAACGGTGATGACGCCATCGCGACCCACTTTGTCCATGGCTTCAGCAATCAGCTTGCCCACTTTCTCGTCGGAGTTGGCGGAGATGGTGCCCACCTGAGCGATGGCATTACTGTCGGCGCACGGCTGGGACAGTGCTTGCAGCTCGGCAACAGCAGCCACAACGGCCTTGTCGATACCGCGCTTCAGATCCATCGGGTTCATACCGGCGGCAACGGCTTTCAGACCTTCGTTGACGATGGCCTGAGCCAGAACGGTTGCAGTAGTGGTACCGTCACCGGCGGCATCGTTCGCCTTGGAAGCCACTTCCTTGACCATCTGGGCGCCCATGTTCTGGAACTTGTCTTCCAGCTCGATTTCGCGCGCAACAGACACACCATCTTTAGTAATGGTCGGGGCGCCGAAGGACTTGTCCAGCACCACGTTGCGGCCTTTCGGGCCCAGAGTCACCTTGACGGCATCAGCCAGGATGTTTACGCCTTCCAGCATCTTGATGCGGGCTTCGTTACCAAACTTAACGTCTTTAGCTGCCATTTTTCTTCAATCCTTAAATCAATTCGGGGAAAAGGAGGATGGATTACTCTTCGACAATCGCCAGGATGTCGGTTTCGGAGAGGATCAGGACATCCTGACCATCCAGCTTCTCGGTCTTCACACCGTAGCCTTCGTTGAAGATAACTTTGTCACCAACCTTCACGGCCAGCGCTTTGACTTCGCCATTATCCAGGATGCGACCAGTCCCCACGGCAAGCACTTCACCACGGGTGGACTTCTGGGCCGCAGTACCAGTCAAGACGATACCGCCGGCAGATTTGGCTTCAGCTTCGATGCGCTTGATGATGACGCGGTCGTGCAGTGGACGAATTTTCATCGATAACTCTCCCAAAATGAGTCTCATTGTTGCTTTGAGGAATGGCCGTTCCAGGCCAAATTAGATATGTCCCTGATGTGGGGCAGAGTTGCTAACCCTTCAAGGGCAAATACAAAAAAAATTTTTTCACGTACTATAAACATCTTCGATGGTTCAGCCATGTCCGCACCCTGGAGCAAGGTCGGTTCAAGCTGCCCGGTTTCCATGCAAGAACCTTCAAAGCCAGCTGTAGAGACGAGCCCTTGACCCGCACCAACCCCATGCTGACAGCCCCTATTCCGGTCGTACTGCGCCAGATGACGGGCCCCATGATCTTCGGCATCATCGCCATTCTGGCCTTCAATCTGGTCGATACCTTTTTTATCGGTATGCTGGGAACCGAAGCTCTGGCTGCCATCAGTTTTACCTTTCCCGTCACTTTTGTGGTTACCTCGCTGGCGATGGGATTGGGCGCCGGATTGTCAGCGGTGATCGGTCATACCCTGGGGCAGGGCAAACACGATGAGGCGGCCCATCTCGCCACCGACAGTCTGTTTCTGGCGGTGATCATGGTGGCCCTGCTCTCCGCGGGGGGGGCTCTCACCATCAAGCCTCTGTTTACTCTGCTGGGGGCCAGTGCCGAGCTTATCTCTCTCATCCATGACTACATGCTGATCTGGTATCTCACCGTCCCCATGCTGGTGCTGCCCATGGTGGGCAATGCCGCCATACGGGCGACCGGCGATACCAAAACCCCCAGTCTGGTGATGGCAGTAGCCGGGTTGGTCAACGGGGTGCTGGATCCTCTGTTGATCTTCGGCATCGGCCCCTTTCCCGAATGGGGGATCCGTGGGGCCGCCATCGCGACTTCTATCTCCTGGTTGATGGCGATGCTGGTCAGCCTCTATATCCTGCGTCATCGGGAAGGCTTGCTGCTGTGGCGCCTCTCGCCGCGGACTCGGTTGCTGACCCACTGGCGGGCGCTGCTCCATGTCGCCGTCCCCGCCTCTTTTACCAATATGCTCAATCCCTTGGCTAATGCGGTACTGATGATGATCTTTGCGGGACTGGGTACCGAAGTGGTGGCTGCTTATGGTGCCGCGTCGCGGGTTGAGGCGCTGCTGCTGATTGTGATGATGGCCCTCGCCTCCGTACTGGCCCCTTTCATCTCGCAAAACTGCGGCGCTGGCAATCCGGCCCGCGCCAAGGCTGCGCTGCAAAGCTGCATGAGGTTTGCGTTGCTGTTCCAGCTCGCCATCTATGGCCTGACCTGGCTACTGGCGCCACTCATCGCCAACCTGTTCAGCGATCATCCGCAGGTCATTCGCCTCATCATTCTCTATCTGCATCTGGTGCCGATCGGTTACGGCTTTCAGGGCATGGTGATGCTGCTGGCCTCTGCACTCAATGGCGTGCGGGCATCCAGTATCTCGTTTTTGTTCAACGGATTGCGGCTGTTTGGTTTTCTGTTGCCAGGAGCCTGGCTGGGGGCAAAGCTGGGAGGAGAACAGGGGATATATCTGGGGATACTGCTGGCCAATCTGGCGGCGGGCACCCTCGCGTGGTGGTATGCCCGACACCGCTTCGAGGCGCTGTGCCATCAGGGCAAACCCTGATTCAGTCACTCGCCTCGGGTTTTCATCTCGTCGATTACTCTTTACGCTCAAATTCGCCTTCGATGGTGGTGCCGCCCTGCTTGGCGTTCCCCAGATGCTCATCGGACGGTGCACTGCCAAACGGCGATTGAGTACGCTGGAAGCCACCCATCTGCATCCGGAACTGGCTGCTGCCGATCAGCTTGTCAGCCAGTTTGTTACGCAGCCAGGGCTGCAGCAGCAGGACTCCGAAGAAGTCTGTGACAAAACCCGGAATGATCAGCAGCAGACCGGCCAACGCCAGCATCATGCCCCCCATCACCTCGCGGCCCGGCATCTCGCCCATCTGCATCTTTTGCTGGGCGCTGAACAGGGTCTTGATCCCTTCACTGCGCACCAGCGAGGAGCCCAATACCGCGGTCAGTATGAGCAAGCCGACTGTCGGCAACGCCCCGATTACCGAGCCGACCTCGATCATCACGGTGAGCTCCAGCACAACCAGACCCACCAACAACAAAAACAACTTGCCCATATCCACTCCAGCACCGGTAAATTGAGAAAAAGTGGTCCCCATGCAACGATGGTCAGAGACGATTTTGCCACCCCATCATCACCACTTTCTGCCCTGAATAAATGGGGGCAGCCCCCCTCTTTTCAAGTTGGTCAACTGACTCCTACGTCATCAGCAATCTAAAAAATCAGCAAAAAGTCACAAAAACTTATAAAAATCATCATGATAAAAACTTCATAACATATGTGTACTTTCCTCAAAGTAATTTGAAAATGTCGCAAATTTAGTGATCCACCTCTAATAACCGATACCTCAATTGGAGTAGTATATTGATTAGTTTTTCGGGAGGTCATTCTCCCAACCGCCCCACTCGATGTGTGGTGCTTCAGGATGAGCTGTGCGCAAGGAACTCGCGACCACTCGGTGAGGATTTTTCCATTTATCTGATTTCTGAGGCATTACAATGAGCGACATCAAGAACGTCCGCATTGAAGAAGACCTGCTGGGCACCAAAGAAGTTTCCAATGATCTCTACTACGGTGTGCACACCCTGCGCGCTGTCGAGAACTTCAAGATCAGCTCTCAGAAGATTTCTGACGTTCCGGAATTCGTCCGCGGTATGGTGCTGACCAAGAAGGCCGCTGCGCTGGCAAACGGTGAACTGGGTACCATCCGTCCTGAAATTGCTGACAAGATCGTAGAAGCCTGCGACCTGATGCTGAACACCGGCAAATGCTTCGACCAGTTCCCGGTCGACGTTTACCAGGGTGGTGCCGGCACTTCCGTCAACATGAACACTAACGAAGTACTGGCCAACATCGCCCTGGAAATCATGGGTCTGGAGAAAGGCCGTTACGACGTCATCAACCCGAACGACCACGTCAACAAGTGCCAGTCCACCAACGATGCCTACCCGACCGGTTTCCGCGTTGCTGTGGTCAACAGCACTGACGTGACTCTGCACGCGCTGGAGCACCTGATCGCGGCATTCGATGCCAAAGCGAAAGAGTTCAAAAACATCCTGAAGATGGGCCGTACCCAACTGCAAGATGCGGTTCCGATGACCCTGGGTCAGGAGTTCCACGCATTCGCCGTGACCCTGCGTGAAGAGATCAAGTCCATCAAGCGTTGCCAGGAGCTGCTGCTGGAAGTGAACCTGGGCGCGACCGCCATCGGTACCGGTCTGAACACTCCGCCCGAGTACTCTGCACTGGCCATCAAGCGTCTGGCCGAGATCACCGGTCGTGCCTATGTGCCGGCAGAAGATCTGATCGAAGCGACCTCCGACTGTGGCGCCTACGTCATGCTGCACGGCGCCATCAAGCGTCTGGCCATGAAGCTGTCCAAGATCTGTAACGACCTGCGTCTGCTCTCCTCCGGCCCGCGCACTGCACTGAAAGAGATCAACCTGCCGGAAATGCAGGCGGGTTCCTCCATCATGCCGGCCAAGGTCAACCCGGTTATCCCGGAAGTGGTCAACCAATCCTGCTTCAAGGTATTCGGTAACGACATCACCATCACCTTCGCCGCCGAAGCCGGTCAGCTGCAGCTGAACGTCATGGAGCCGGTGATTGGTCAGGCAATGTTCGAATCCCTGAGCCTGATGGAAAAAGCCTGTATTTCCCTGCGCGAGAAGTGCGTGGAAGGTATCACCGCCAACCCGGAAATCTGCATGAATCACGTGCTGAACTCCATCGGTATCGTGACCTACCTGAACCCCTTCATCGGCCACCACGAAGGGGATATCGTCGGCAAAATCTGTGCCCAGACCGGCAAGAACGTCCGCGAAGTCGTTCTTGAGCGCGGTCTGCTGAGCGCCGAGCAGCTGGACGAAATTCTCTCCATCGAGAACCTGATGAACCCGCAATACAAAGCCAAGCGTTTCACCCGCGAAGCTGCCGTATAAGCGAGTGTGGGCCGGGATCTTCCCGGCCCATAAAGTCAGTTCCCGATTGGTCTTTATCCCCAGCCCGATCGGGAATTGGCTTTTTGCCAAATAAAAACCAAAAACTAAAAAATGGAGTTATCGCTATGATTGGAATCGAGTTACTTGTCGTGCTCGCCGCTATCTATCTGGGGGCCCGGATAGGCAGCATCGGCATCGGCTTTGCCGGTGGTCTGGGGGTACTGGTATTGACGTGGGGTCTGGGCATGCCCATCCCGAGCGATCAACTGGTCAGCTACATCCCTTGGGATGTGATCATGATCATCGCGTCCGTCATCTGCGCCATCGCCTGTATGCAACTGGCTGGCGGTATGGACTATCTGGTCTTCCTGGCAGAAAAAGCGCTGCGCAAGAACCCCAAATACATCACCTTCGCCGCCCCGGTGGTCACCTACCTGATGACAATGCTGGCCGGTACCGGTCATACCGCCTTCTCCACCCTGCCGGTGATCGCTGAAGTGGCCAAAGAGCAAGGGATCCGCCCATCCCGTCCGCTCTCCATCGCAGTTGTCGCCTCCCAGATCGCCATCACAGCTTCCCCGATCTCTGCCGCTGTGGTTGCCTTCTCCGGCATGCTCGAGCCGTTTGGTGTTGATTATCTGACCCTGCTGGCCATCTGCATCCCCTCTACCTTCCTGGCCTGTATCCTGGGCGCCTTCATTGCCAACATGATGGGCAAGCCGCTGGAGCAGGACGAAGTCTATCTGGAGCGCAAAGCCAAGGGCCTGATCAAACTGCGTGGTACTACCAAGCTCGAGATCAAGCCGTACGCCAAACTGTCGGTCTGGATCTTCATCGCCGCCATCGTTGCTGTCATGGCTTATGCCACTGCCATCTCCGGTAAAGTGGGCCTGATCACCAACCCGCCGATCCCCCGTGACGGTGCCATCATGGGCATCATGCTGGCAGCAGCCACCATCATGACTCTGGTGTGCAAACTGGACGCCACCCAGGTCACCAACATGCCGACCTTCAAGTCCGGTATGTCCGCCTGTATCTGCGTACTGGGTGTGGCCTGGTTGGGTAACGTCTTCGTGAAAGGCAACATGGACACCATCCAGCTGATCGCTGGCGACCTGCTGAACCAGTACTCCTGGCTGCTGGCCGTGGTGCTGTTCTTCGCTGCCATGCTGCTCTATTCACAAGGCGCCACCACCAAAGCGTTGATGCCTGCCGCACTGGCACTGGGTGTCAGCCCGCTGACTGCGATTGCCTCCTTCGCAGCTGTGAGCGCCCTGTTCGTACTGCCAACCTACCCGACCCTGCTGGCCGCGGTAGAGATGGACGACACCGGCTCCACCCGTATCGGTAAGGCGGTCTTCAACCACCCCTTCTTCGTACCGGGCACCGCCACCATCGCCATCGCCGTGGCGCTAGGCTTCTTCTTCGGCGGCATCCTGCTGTAATCCTATCGCCTGCCGATTACCAAACAAAAATCCCCGCCAGTTGGCGGGGATTTTTTTATCTCTTTACTCTGTGCTTGGCTGTCTGGCAGCAAGAGACTTGACGTCTTATCCGGATGGCTCAACCACGGCGACAGCAGACACCACAACAGCCTACCAGCGGCGCTATAACCACCGCTGCCGGATTGCAGGAGCAGTAGGCCACCATGGTACTCAGCACCACGCCAGAATGCGGGATCCGTCGGATCAGACCGGATCCAGGGTATCCAGCGGCCAGCGCGGCACGGCTTTGACCGCCAGCGGTTCGAACACGCCCGCTTTCAGGCGCTGCATACCGGCGTAAGCGATCATGGCGCCGTTATCAGTGCAATATTCAGTGCGCGGATAGAACACCTCACCCTTGAGGCTCTCCATCAGCTCGGCCAGCTGGGCTCGCAGATGACGGTTGGCACTGACGCCACCAGCGACCACCAGACGCGTGAGACCGGTCTCTTTCAAGGCACGACGGCACTTGATGGCCAAGGTATCAACCACTGCATCTTCAAACGCCCGAGCGATATCGGCACGGGTCTGCTCATCATCACCATTGGCGGCGATGGTGTTGGCTGTGAAGGTCTTGAGGCCGGAGAAGCTCATGTCGAGCCCGGGACGATCTGTCATGGGACGGGGGAAGTGGAAGCGCCCGGTGGTGCCCTTCTCCGCCAGACGGGAGAGCAGCGGACCACCCGGATAGTCCAGCCCCATCAGCTTGGCGGTCTTGTCGAACGCTTCACCAGCGGCATCATCGATGGATTCGCCCAACAGCTGATAGCTGCCGATGCCGTCAACCCGCACCAGCATGGAGTGACCACCGGAGACTAGCAGCGCCACGAAGGGGAACTCGGGAGCTTTCTCTTCCAGCATGGGGGCCAACAGGTGCCCTTCCATATGGTGGACGGCGATAGCAGGCTTGTTCCATGCCATCGCCAGCGAACGACCAATAGTGGCGCCCACCAGAATGGCGCCAACCAGACCTGGACCCGCGGTATACGCGATGCCGTCGATGTCATCTTTGCCCAGTCCCGCCTCTTGCAATGCGGCCTGGATCAACGGGATCGTCTTGCGAACATGATCCCGGCTGGCGAGTTCGGGGACGACGCCACCGTAGTCCGCATGCAGCTTGACCTGGCTGTATAACTGATGGGAAAGGATCCCTTTTTGATCGTCGAAGATCGCGATCCCGGTTTCGTCACAGGATGTCTCTATGCCCAATACACGCATTGCTAAAAAATTTCACTGCTAAAATGAGACGGCTATGGTAACCTTCGCGGGTTTTTTAAACCAGAGCGATCTCTGCGGGTTTACTTTCATTCCCTGTCCAGAGTATAATTTCGCACCATTTTAAGACATGCTGATCGATTGAAGGTCAGCTAACAATTTATCACTGAGGTGAAAGGCACATGCCAGTAATCAAAGTCCGTGAAAATGAGCCGTTTGACGTTGCTCTGCGTCGTTTCAAGCGTTCTTGCGAAAAAGCCGGTATCCTGTCCGAAGTTCGTAGCCGTGAGTTCTACGAGAAGCCGACTACCATTCGTAAGCGCGCCAAAGCGTCTGCTGTCAAGCGTCACGCCAAGAAGCTGTCTCGCGAAAACGCACGTCGTATCCGCCTGTACTAATCGGGAGATATTGCCGTGTCTCTGAAGGATCAACTCAAGGATCAGCAAAAACTCGCCATGCTTGCCAAAGATAAGGCACGTCTGGGAGCGATCCGCTTGTTGATGGCAGAAATCAAGCAACGTGAAGTCGATACCCGTATCGAGCTGAATGATGAGGATATCCTCGCTGTCGTGACCAAAATGGTTAAACAGCGCCGCGATTCCATCAGCCAATTTGAAGCTGCCGGTCGCCAGGATCTCGCCGACAAAGAGTCCGCCGAGATCGTTGTGTTGCAGGAATTCCTGCCGCAACAGCTGACCGCAGATGAAATTGCTGCCCTGATCGAGCAAGCCATCACTGAAAGTGGTGCTGCCGTCATGGCTGATATGGGCAAGGTCATGGCTGTCTTGAAGCCGAAAATTCAGGGGCGTGCCGATGTCGGCGCCGTCAGTGCTCAGGTGAAAACCCGCTTGGCGTAACAGGCAACTCTCTTGTTTGGTCGAAGAAGCCGTGCTTCCCTTGGAATGCGCGGCTTTTTTATTTTCTCCGCAATGAAACAGGACGGTTATGGCAGGCAGGATCCCCCAATCCTTTATCGACGATCTGCTCGTACGCACAGACATAGTCGAGCTGATCGACTCGCGAGTGCGGCTGAAAAAAGCCGGTAAGAACTACCAGGCTTGCTGCCCTTTTCATAACGAAAAAAGCCCCTCTTTTACCGTTAGCCAGGAGAAGCAGTTCTACCACTGTTTCGGTTGTGGCGCCCACGGCAACGCCATCGGCTTTGTCATGGAGTACGACGGTCTCGAATTTCCCGATGCCATCGAAGAGCTCGCCAGCATGCAGGGCATGCAGGTGCCTCGCGAGCAGAGCATCGGCGGCTCGGCCAATAGCCAGCCCGCCGTCAGCAAGGATCTGTTCGAGCTGATGAACCAGATTGCCCGCTTCTACGAGAGCAATCTCAAGAGTGCTCCCCATGCGGTGGAGTACCTCAAGGGACGTGGCCTGACCGGTGAAGTGGTCAAACGATTCAACATTGGCTATGCACCCGGCGATTGGGATCAGGTACGCCGTCGCTTTGGCGCCAGCCGGGATCACGAGCAGTTGCTTATCTCGGGCGGCATGCTGATCACCCGTGACAATGGCCCGGGCAGTTATGACCGTTTCCGCGATCGCATCATGTTCCCGATCCGCGACAAGCGTGGCCGGGTTATCGGTTTCGGTGGCCGGGTGCTGGGTGATGGCACCCCCAAGTACCTCAATTCGCCGGAAACCCCCATCTTCCATAAAGGGCGGGAGCTGTTCGGTCTCTACGAGGTGAAGCAGGCACACAAGGATCCACGCAGGATCCTTGTGGTTGAGGGCTACATGGATGTGGTGGCACTCGGTCAGTACGACATCGACTATGCGGTGGCGGCGCTGGGTACTGCAACGACCAGCGACCATATCCACACCCTGTTTCGCACCACCGCCGAGGTAGTCTGCTGCTACGACGGTGACAACGCCGGTCGTGAAGCCGCCTGGCGTGCGCTGGATAATGCCCTCCCTCATCTGCAGGATGGCCGCGAGCTGAAGTTCGTGTTCCTGCCCGATGGCGAGGATCCCGACTCGTTGGTACGCCAGATCGGCAAGGAGGGCTTTGAAGCCCTGCTCGATGAAGCCCAGCCGTTCGCCGACTTCATGTTCGAGCGTCTCGGCCGGGATGCGGCGCTCTCCGGTGAGGCAGGCAAGTTCGAAGTGGCCAACAAGGCCGCCGAGCTTATTCGTCGCGTACCGGAAGGGTTTACCCGCGAAGGGCTGATCACTCGTCTCTCCAGCATGATGCGTTGGGGTGAGAACAAACAGCGCATCGCCGAGCTCTTTGCCCGCAACAGTCAGCCCAAGGCCGAGGTCAACAAACCCAAGGCAGCCAAGCTGACCCCACTGCGGCGTGCGCTGGCACTGATGGTGCAATATCCGGCAGTAACGGCTGAGCTTCCCCCCATGCCGGAATTGGCCGGACTACGCGTACAGGGCATCAAGTTCCTGCTGCAACTGCACCAGCAGATCCTGGCACAGCCTAGTATCACAACCGGTATCCTGCTGGAACACTGGCGTGGTACCAAGGAGGGAGAGATCCTTGCTCAGCTGGCCATGCACGACCTGTTCGAGGAGATCAAACTCGATCAAGAGCCGGATATTCTGGGAGAATTGCAGGACACCTTCGTCGGCTTCATCAACCAGTTTCTGAAACAGCGGATCGAAGAATTGCAGGCCAAAGTGGCTCAGGAAGGACTAAGCTCCGAAGAAACCCAAGAGCTGATGATGCTGATAAGAGAGGTGCAAATTGAGAAAAGAAATGAGAGTGGGGCTTGATATTTGAGTGATTAGTCCCAATATGGATAACGTTGCCCGAATCGACGGGATGAAAAGCAAAAATTTTATAACCGCCTGGCCCCGACAATACTGCGGGCAGGGGTTTCTCATGACCGACGCCGCAACCAGACATAGCATGTCTGGCGGTTTTCTATTAGAATTGGCTATTTGCGCAGCAGCGCACTGTACGCGCAACCTAGCAACACCAACCGGATGAGTTCTATGGAGCAAACCCCGCAGTCTCAGCTTAAACTCCTCGTTGCCAAAGGTAAAGAACAGGGCTACCTGACCTATGCCGAGGTGAACGATCACCTCCCGCAAGACATTGTCGATTCAGACCAGATCGAAGACATCATTCAGATGATCAACGATATGGGCATTCAAGTGGTTGAAAACGCTCCGGATGCCGATGACCTTATCATGGCTGAAGGTGGTACCGCCGATGAGGACGCTGCCGAAGCAGCGGCCCAGGCTCTGGCATCTGTTGAATCTGAGATTGGTCGCACGACCGATCCCGTCCGCATGTACATGCGGGAAATGGGTACCGTCGAACTGCTGACCCGTGAAGGCGAAATCGACATCGCCAAGCGGATCGAAGACGGTATCAACCAGGTACAAAGCTCCGTAGCCGAGTACCCTGAAGCAATTACTTACCTGCTCGAACAGTACGACAAGTACGAAGCCGAGCAGCTGCGTCTCTCTGACATTATCTCTGGCTTTGTTGACCCGAACGAAACCGAAGACATGGCACCTACCGCCACGCATATCGGTTCCGAACTCGGCGAAGACGATCTGGCCGACGAAGATGAAGAAGACGAAGAAGACGAAGACGAAGATGGCGACAGCTCTGACGACGACGGTGACGGTGGTCCGGATCCGGAAGTCGCTCGCGAGAAGTTTGGTGAACTCCGTGCCCAGTATGAAGTGACCCGCCTCTCCATTCAGAAGAATGGTCGCGCGCACGAAGATACCCAGGCCGCCATCGCCCAGCTGGCCGATGTATTCCGCCAATTCCGCCTGATGCCCAAGCAGTTCGATCGCCTGGTCAACAACATGCGTGAAATGATGGAGCGCGTCCGCGTGCAGGAACGCATCATCATGAAGCTCTGCGTTGAGCAGGCCAAGATGCCGAAGAAAACCTTCGTCGCGGCCTTCACCAACAACGAGTGTGAAACTGCCTGGTTCGAATACCAGAAGCAGGCTGGCAAAGCCTGGTCTCCCCGTCTGGTTGAAATGGACGAGGATATTCAGCGCGCCATCGGCAAGCTGCAGCAGATTGAAGAAGAGACCGGTCTGTCGATTGCCCAGATCAAGGATATCAACCGCCGCATGAGCATCGGTGAGGCCAAGGCCCGCCGTGCGAAGAAAGAGATGGTTGAGGCCAACTTGCGTCTGGTTATCTCTATCGCCAAGAAGTACACCAACCGTGGTCTGCAGTTCCTGGATCTGATCCAGGAAGGCAACATCGGTCTGATGAAGGCGGTAGACAAGTTTGAATACCGTCGTGGCTACAAGTTCTCGACCTATGCTACCTGGTGGATCCGTCAGGCCATTACCCGCTCCATCGCGGATCAGGCCCGTACCATCCGTATCCCGGTACACATGATAGAGACCATAAACAAGCTCAACAGAATCTCCCGTCAGATGCTGCAGGAGATGGGTCGTGAACCGAACCCGGAAGAGCTGGCCATGCGCATGGGCATGCCGGAAGACAAGATCCGCAAGGTACTGAAAATCGCCAAAGAGCCTATCTCCATGGAAACGCCCATCGGTGATGATGAAGATTCCCACTTGGGCGACTTTATCGAAGATACCACCCTGGCTCTGCCAGCGGATGCGGCGACCAGCGAAAGCCTGCGCAACGCCACCCGCGAAGTGCTGGCCGGCCTGACCGCCCGTGAAGCCAAGGTACTGCGGATGCGTTTCGGTATCGACATGAACACTGACCACACCCTAGAGGAAGTGGGCAAACAGTTCGACGTTACCCGTGAGCGTATTCGTCAGATCGAAGCCAAGGCACTGCGCAAACTGCGCCACCCGAGCCGCTCGGAAGTGCTGCGCAGCTTCCTGGACGAATAGTCCTGACCCTGTGTCGAACTGCTCTGCCAAAGCCCCGCCATGCGGGGCTTTGTTTTGTCTGGCATTTACCCCTGCGACCGGCTTTGCCCCCTATATCGACCTGGACAATTAGTCGCCAAGTGGTTGATATGCCTATAGACTGCCCTTTCCTCTTCCCCTATAATCCACGCCGCTAAACGCACAATTTGGCCCCTTAGCTCAGTTGGTCAGAGCAGTCGACTCATAATCGATTGGTCGTGGGTTCAAGTCCCCCAGGGGCCACCAAATTAGAAAAGGCCGCTCATCATGAGCGGCCTTTTTGCATCTGCGGGTCGGGCAATGTCCCGTGATGAGCTCGATAAGGTCATAGAAAAGACCCGCCATGGGCGGGTCTGGGCAGGGTCCGGATCAGGCGCCTCACTCAGAGACAAGGAGCCTAATGCTGAGCCTCAGGTTTGCTCGTTGCTGCCGCTCTGGAGGGATGAGCTACGCCCGGCGGGTAGCATCCGGGTAACCAGATTGCTGCGCTGACGCCAGGAGGTGAGGACAATCGCCAGCAGGTGCAGACCTATCAGCCCCTGTAGCGCCACCACGCACCACTCATGCCACTCGTCAGCCCCCAGTTCAAATCCCGTCTCGGTATTTTGAAACCAGCCGCTACCAGCGGTGGCCAGCACAACCAGCCAGAGCGCCCACACGGCCAGCTTGCCGCTACCGTGATGACCCGGTGCCGGAGGCTGCCGCTCACGCATCTCGCGCGCTTGCTGGCGAAAATCCTCACCACTGGGGATGAGGGCACCAAGGCGAGCGTAGCCACGGGCAAAAGTAAGCCCCCAGAGCAGACGCAAGGAGACCAGCCCAATGGCACCGTAACCCAGCCACTCGTGCCACTCCTCCCCCGCTTCGTTAACCCAAAGGTTGCCGATGCAGACTGCCGCCAAGCCCCAATGGGTCAGGCGAACCAGCGGATCCCAGCGAAAGGGCTCATCCTTTTTGCTTGGCATATTTGTGGTACTCCTTCTTCAGGTCGTTGACCTTGGCCAGATGTTCGCGCGCCTTGGCCTCATCACCCGCCTTGAGTGCGGCCAGGCTGGCGTCCAGCTCGGTCTGTACCTCGCTCATCCCTTCAAGGAATTTCTCTTTCTTGGCGGCCGGCATGTTCTTCTGCTTGGCTACATCCAGCTGGGCCTTCATCTCGTTGATGTGCTTCTCCATGGTGGCTGCATCATCAGCCTTGACAGCCTGCTTGTAGTTGAAGCCAATCTTCTTCATCGGCTGTTCCAGATCACCCGCCACGGCAGGCAGGGTCATCAGGCCAAACATCAGAGGCAGCAGCAGGGGGCGGACGGTTTTCAACATGGGATTTCCTTATATAACGACATGCTCGAATTGTTAGGGGTACTTATGAATCCAAACAAGAATTCATCACCAGCATGATGCCATGACTTATGGTGAAACGTTTGTGAAAAATGCTGTTTTTTGTGGCAAATAGTGACAGATATGCCGCGCTTGTTTGCGCTTGGTAACTGATTGAACGCAGGTGACGCGCACCATGAAGATGGTTGAAAGCGGTAAACAGGGACAAAAAACCCCGCCGTAGCGGGGTCTGAATCAGCTGGCCAATGGCTTGCGTCAGTTACTCCTGTTCGCGAGCAATGGCGCGCCAGCCGATATCCTTGCGGTAGAAGACGCCATCCCACTTGATGCGGCCAGCGAGCTGATAGGCTCGCTGCTGGGCTTCTGCAACCGTATGGCCCAGCGCCGTGGCGCACAGTACACGACCGCCAGCAGTCAGGCTGGTATCACCCTCCAGGCGGGTACCGGCATGAAACACCTTCTCTCCTGCCACTTCATCCACCGGCAAGCCGCTGATGGGGTGGTTGGTGCTGTAATCGCCGGGATAGCCTCCCGCCGCCAACACCACGCCGATAGCCGCGCGGGGATCATAGATGGCCTCTTTCTGATCCAGCTTGCCTGCGCAAGCCGCCAGACAGAGCTCTACCAGATCGGACTGCATCCGCAGCATAATGGGCTGGGTCTCGGGATCGCCGAAACGGCAGTTGAACTCGATCACCTTGGGATTGCCTGCGCCGTCGATCATCAGACCGGCGTAGAGGAAACCTGTGTAGACATTGCCTTCGGCCGCCATACCACGCACGGTCGGCATGATCACCTGCTCCATCACCTGCTGATGTACTTCGGCGGTCACTACCGGCGCCGGGGAGTAAGCCCCCATGCCGCCGGTGTTGAGGCCGGTATCACCATCGCCAACTCGCTTGTGATCCTGACTGGTGGCCATCGGCAGCACGTGCTCGCCATCGACCATGACGATGAAGCTCGCCTCTTCACCTTCCAGAAACTCCTCAATCACCACCCGGGAGCCCGCTTCGCCAAAGGCATTGCCGGAGAGCATGTCGCGCACCGCGTCTTCCGCCTCCTGCAAGGTCATGGCGACAATCACCCCCTTGCCCGCCGCCAGACCATCGGCCTTGATGACGATGGGGGCGCCCTTCTCGCGCAAGTAGGCGAGTGCTGGCTCCACTTCGGTGAAGTTCTGGTACTCGGCAGTCGGGATGGCGTGACGGGCCAGGAAATCCTTGGTGAAAGCCTTGGAGCCTTCCAGCTGGGCAGCGGCAGCGGTCGGGCCAAAGATCGGCTGACCGGCGGCGCGGAAGGCATCCACCACCCCTTTCACCAGCGGCGCTTCCGGCCCGACGATGGTGAGGCCGACCTGTTTCTCTTTAGCAAAGGCCAGCAACCCTTCGATATCGGTCGCCTCGATGGCGACGTTCTCGACACCCGGCTCAAGCTGGGTGCCCGCATTGCCCGGCGCCACAAAAACGTGACGTACCAGTGGGGAGTGTTTGGCCTTCCAGGCCAGAGCGTGTTCGCGGCCACCGTTGCCAATGATCAGTACTTTCATCGTATCGCTCGCTTCTATTTGTGGTCACTGGACGGCCACTCGGGCCGTCAGTCAGTGGAAATAGTCAGTTGAAAAGAGACAACAAAAGGGCCGCCATCGGCAGCCCCTGACCCATCAATGACGGAAATGGCGCATGTTGGTAAAGACCATGCACATACCGTGCTCGTCGGCGGCGTCGATCACCTCCTGATCGCGCATCGAGCCACCCGGCTGGATCACGCAGGAGATACCGGCCTGCGCGGCAGCATCGATACCGTCGCGGAACGGGAAGAAGGCATCGGAGGCCATCACGGAGCCCGCCACGGTCAGTCCTTCATCCGCCGCCTTGATACCGGCGATTTTGGCCGAATAAACACGGCTCATCTGGCCGGCACCGACGCCGATGGTCTGGCCATCTTTGGCGTAGACGATGGCGTTGGATTTGACGAACTTGGCCACTTTCCAGCAGAACAGCAGATCTTGCAGCTCGGCCTCGGTCGGCTGACGCTTGCTGACCACGGTCAGGTCGCCCAGCGTCACCATGCCGAGATCCCGCTCCTGCACCAGCAGGCCGCCGTTGACGCGCTTGAGGTCAAAGCCTTGCGCTGGTGCCGTCCACTGCCCGCATTCGAGCAGACGCACGTTCTGCTTGGCAGCGACCGCATCGCGGGCCTCCTGGCTGACGGTCGGGGCGATGATCACTTCGACAAACTGGCGGGCCACGATGGCTGCCGCAGTGGCGCCATCCAGCTCGCGGTTGAAGGCGATGATGCCGCCGAAGGCAGAGGTGGGGTCGGTCTGGTAAGCGCGATCGTAGGCACTCAGCAGGTCGTTACCGATGGCCACGCCGCAGGGGTTGGCATGCTTGACGATGACGCAGGCCGGCTCGTCGAACTCCTTCACACACTCCAGCGCCGCATCGGTATCGGCGATGTTGTTGTAGGAGAGCGCCTTGCCCTGCAGCTGGATAGCGCTGGAGACAGAACCCGGCGCGGCATGCTCCTCGGCGTAGAAGGCGGCAGCCTGATGGCTGTTTTCGCCGTAACGCATGTCCTGCTTCTTGATGAACTGGCTGTTGAAGGTGCGCGGGAAGCGGGACTCCTCGTCACCCTCCTTGTTGTCACCGTAGGAAGGAACCATGGTACCGAAGTAGTTGGCGATCATGCCGTCGTAGGCGGCGGTGTGCTCGAAGGCGGCGATGGCCAGATCGAAACGGGTCGCCAGTTTCAGGCTGTTGCCGTTGGCATCCATTTCGCGAATAACCCGATCATAGTCAGCAGCTTTGACGACGATAGCGACATCTTTGTGGTTTTTAGCGGCAGAACGCACCATGGTCGGGCCGCCGATGTCGATGTTCTCGACCGCATCGGCCAGGGTGCAGCCCGCTTTGGCCACGGTGGCAGCAAAGGGGTAAAGGTTGACGACAACCATGTCGATGGGGGAGATAGCGTGCTGGGCCATGATGGCGTCATCCTGATCCCGACGGCCGAGGATGCCGCCATGAACCTTGGGATGCAGGGTCTTGACCCGGCCATCCATCATTTCAGGGAAACCCGTGTAGTCGGAGACCTCGGTCACCGGCAGACCCGCCTCGCCAAGCAGCTTGGCGGTACCGCCCGTGGAGAGCAGGGCAACACCACGCTCGTTGAGTGCCTTGGCAAATTCCAGAATGCCAGTTTTGTCAGACACACTCAGCAGTGCACGGCGAATGGGTCGAGCTTGTTCCATCACACTATCGTCCTCAACATAACGGGGACCGTTCCATGGGAGGCGAGGCTCAACACAGAGAGTCCCCAAATAAATGGAAGTGGGGGATTTCGCAAACCACTCTCGCCCCGATATCCGGCAAAAGCGTTTTAGGAAATGCCCGCTTGGTGCGGCGCTCTGTTATGGGCGCGTATTCTACACAAAAAATGTGACCTGTGGTGGATTTTTTGAAACAGCAAAGCCTTATTTGGCGCGGCGTTAAACGTTTTCCACCTGATTTTCTCGAAACGTTTGCACTTTCAGTGTTTTATGGGAAAAAGGGTCGCCAGGAGATGTTTATCTGCCCCTTTTATGCCCTTGGCTGGCAATCCATGGGCAAAGGGGTGATAGTGGACTCCGGTTTTTGTGGCGGCATACATTCAAGGGGAGAGAGAGCATGTATCGGATCGGTGAACTGGCCAAGGCGTGCGGGGTCAAGGCAGATACCCTGCGTTTTTACGAGAAGAACGGGCTTATCTCACCGGGGATCCGCAACGAATCCGGCTACCGCCTCTACAGTGAACAGGACAAACGGCGGCTGGAGTTCATCATTCGCGCCAAGTCGGTGGGATTCTCGCTGGCCGATATCGGCGAGCTGCTCGACCTCGATACCAACAAGGCCAAAGTCACCTGTCAGGAGGTGAAAGCAGTGGCCGACACCAAGCTGGCCCAGGTGGAGCAGAAGATCATCGAACTGACCCGCTTTCGCGACAATCTGCGCGAGCTCTCCAATATCTGCTGCGGCGGGCCGCGCTCGGCCGAGCACTGCGCCATCCTCGAGACGCTGGAATCTGGCGCCCTGGCCCATCACGAGCATCACAGCCACGACCAGCATGACCCGGTTCACGGCTGACGTGGTATGTCTGACTGAGCGTGCCTAGCTCAGTGTGACTGACTCGGCGCGCCCGACGCATTGCTCCGACGGCGATTTGGTGACAAAATCGCCGCGTTTTTAACCGGTGCCAGTGCATCCGGTTGCCGGGAGCTCAGCTGAACAGGCGCTCGCAGCGAAAACCACCATCCAGACACAAGCATCAACACACCAAGAGAAAAGAAGAGGAGCCATCATGGCCAAGATTCGGGTCGACCAACCCGCCCTCCCCCGTGAGGAAAATGCGCAAGGGGGCAACTATGCCCATCAGCGCGGCGAGATAAAGGATAACCATCTGCATGCCCTGCTCTCCGATCCCCTGTTTCGCAGCCGGGTCGAGCGCAACAAGAAGGGCAAGGGGAGTTACCAGCGCAAGGCCAAATTTGGCAAGCGGTGGGAGCCCGGCCAACAGCAGATGTTCCGCGTCTGCTGCTGAGCGGGTTTCTACCGCGCATAAACAATCAGGGCGCCAATGGCGCCCTGATTGTTTTGACAGAAGAAGCGATTTGGCAACGCTAACTCACAGCCTCAACAGGCCGCTCACTCATCCATAAAGAGTTCGAGCAATACGTTCAGATAGCGATGGCCGAGAGAAGTGAGCTGCCAGCTATCCCCCAGATCCTCGATCAGCTCCTTGCTTTGGGCGATGGCGAGCACCGTCTCTACCCGCTCCAGCGGCAAGCCAGTATAGGCCTCGAACTCCGCCTTGGGAGCAGGTTCAAACAGGCGGAAGCGGTTCATGAAGTATTCGAGCGGCAGATCGTCTGCCGTCACCTGCCACTGCTCGTCCAGATAGGGGCGACTCTTGTCCAGATACCCTTTTGGATGCTTCACCTTGGCGGTACGCAGGATCTGTTGGTTCGCGAGATCGGTCACCTTGCCGTGGGCGCCACAGCCAATCCCCAGATAGTCGCCGAAACGCCAGTAGTTGAGGTTGTGATGGCACTGGTAGCCCTCTTTGGCATAAGCCGAGATCTCGTACTGGCGATAACCGCTGGCGGTGAGCATGGCGTGGCCCTGCTCGTAGATGTCCCACAGGGTGTCATCTTCCGGCAGTTTGGGCGGTTTGGAAGCAAATGCTGTGTTCGGCTCTATGGTGAGCTGATACCAGGAGAGGTGCGGCGGGGCGCAGTCGATCGCCTGCTGCAGGTCATAAAGGGCATCATCCAGACTCTGATCCGGCAGACCGTGCATCAGATCCAGATTGAAGGTAGGCAACTTGATGGCATGGGCCAGTGCCGCGGCCTTGCGCGCCTCTTCCGGGCCGTGAATGCGGCCGAGGCGGGTCAGCTTCTCCTGCTGAAAGCTCTGCACCCCGATGGAGATACGGTTGATGCCGGCGCGCTGGAACCCGGCGAACTTGTCCGCCTCCACCGTGCCCGGGTTGGCCTCCATGGTGATCTCGCAATCTGCGGTGAGCGGAATGCGGGCCCGCACCCCGTCCAGCAAGGTTTGCATCGCCTCCACCGTCAACAGGCTGGGGGTGCCGCCGCCGATAAAGATCGAGGAGAGCGGCCGCCCCTGCACCCACTTCAGATCCTGATCCAGATCCTCCAGCAGAGCGGCGACATATTCGAGGTGAGGCAACTCCCCCTTCTGGGCATGGGAGTTGAAGTCACAGTAAGGGCACTTCTGGACGCACCAGGGCACATGAATATAGAGAGATAGCGGCGGCAGTTGCAGCATGGGGCTTCCAATAAAACGGGGGCTCAAGGCCCCCATTGTAGATGACTATGTGTAATTGACCGTGTGTAACCGACAAGGTGGCGAAGTGACTCAGTGCGCCGCAGCCAGCGCCGCTTTGAGCTTGGCCAGCGCCTGACCGCGATGGCTCAGCTGGTTTTTCAGCTCGGCGGGCATCTGGGCGGCGGTGCAGTCGTGATCCGGCACGAAGAAGACGGGGTCATAGCCGAAACCGTGCTGACCGCGCGGCTCATCGATGATCATCCCTTCCCAGCTCGCCTGACAGATGATAGGGGTGGGATCGTCGGCATGGCGCATATAGACCAGCACACACCAGAAGCGGGCGCTCTTCAGGTACTCGGGGGCACCTTGCAGCTCACCGAGCAGCTTCTCTATGTTGGCCTTGTCGCCGGCACCCACACCGGCAAAGCGGGCGGAGTAAACGCCGGGGCGCCCTTGCAGCAGATCAACTTCCAGACCGGAATCATCGGCCACGGCGGGCAGACCGGTAATGCGGGCGGCGTGGCGGGCCTTGATGATGGCATTCTCGACGAAGGTGGTGCCGGTCTCATCGGCATCGGAGACCGCAAACTCGCTCTGTGGGATCACCTGGATCTTCATATCGGCCAGCATGGCGGCCAATTCCTTCACCTTTTTCTGGTTACCTGTTGCCAGGACAAGCTTGTTCATCGAGCACCTCCGCAAAAATAATCTGCGCATTCTATGCGGCGCAAGCGTTTAGTAAAAGCGTCAATTACACCCGCTGTGATGGGGTTGCGGGGGATTTGCCGCCATCGAATAACCAGCTTTTTAATACATGTTTCCATAATGGAATAACCAAAGTGATTAAATACCATTTCTATTCATTACTGTGAGTCAGTAGACTCGCGCCCCAATTCAATAACCTAGCTGACTAAAGAGGTGACAGATGCCATTGATACTTTTACTCGTACTACTGGTGCTGTTCAGTCCGCTGGCTATCGACATCTACCTGCCCGCCATTCCGCAGATGGCCGAGCAGCTGGGCGCCGAAGTAACTCTGATGCAGGGCACCATCACCTGGTTCCTGTTCAGCATGGGGCTGGGGCAACTGCTTGTTGGCCCGCTGGCCGATCGCTACGGCCGCAAGCCCATCGCGCTGGGCGGCGTGCTGCTCTATGGCCTGAGCGCGCTGGGGGCCGGCTTTGCCGCCAGCCTCGGCGAATTGATGCTGGCGCGAGTGCTGCAGGGCTTTGGCGCCTGCGCCACTTCGGTTGCCGCCTTCTCGGTGGTACGTGACAGCTACGGCCCGAAAAAGAGCGGCCAGATGATCTCCTATCTCAATGGCGCCATCTGCTTTATTCCTGCGCTGGCCCCCCTGCTCGGTGGCTGGCTCACCGCCAAGGCGGGCTGGTCTGCCAACTTCTGGTTTATGGCCGGTTATGCGCTCATCGTCGGCTGCTGGCTGATGTGGCGGATGCCGGAGACCCGCCCGGAAGAGACCCGCAGCGAAGGGGCCCTCATCAGCTGGTCTCGCTACAGCCCGGTACTGCGCTCCCCGAGCTTTTTGTTCAACGCGGCGCTGTGCATGCTGGCGATGGCGGTGATCCTCGCTTATGTGACCGCCGCACCGGTGCAGCTGATGGTGAAACTGGGGCTGGATATGAGCGGCTTTAGCTACTGGTTTACCGCCAACGCCGCGCTCAACATTCTGGCCTGCTTCATGGCGCCGCGCTTTATCGCCAAGGTGGGGCCAAGACGCACCCTGCGCATCGGCCTGCTGGTGTTGATGCTCTCGGCCATCACCCTGACTTTGGCCATGCATATCGAGCACCCGCTGGCGATGATGGGGCCGGTGTTCCTCTCCAGCATCGGCTTTGCCATGATTCTGGGCTCGGCCGCCGGGATGGCGCTGGCACCGTTCGGCCACTGCGCCGGTACCGCCGCCGCCCTGCTCGGCCTGTTCCAGATGAGCGGCTCCGGCGCCCTGGTTGGTCTGACCGGCGCCCTGATGCACGACCCGCTCAGCCAGCTGGCACTGCATATGTGGCTACTGCTGCCGCCCTTGGTGATGCTGATGACCCGGCGCGGTCGCCGCTTGTGTTTGCAATAAATCCTGTGCTCTGATGGGCACACTCAGGGGGCCATCGGCCCCCTTCTCGTTTGTATCGCCTTTACAACGAATGGCCATCCGGCAGAGAGCCGGCGATGGCAACCCCACTCACTCGATGTCAGCGGAGAACTCCCGATGAGCCACACTCTCAACGCAGCCCTGGTGGGCTATGGCTTTGCAGGCAAGACCTTCCACGCCCCCTTCCTCTCCACCACCCCGGGCTTGTCCCTCAGTTGGGTAGTGAGCCGCGATGCCGCCAAGGTGCAGGCCGATCTGCCCGGCTGCCGGGTCGGTTCACTGGAGGAGGTGCTAAGCGATGAGACCGTCGATCTGGTGGTGATCGCCACCCCCAACGACACCCACGCTCCTCTGGCCCGCCAGGCGCTGCTGGCAGGCAAACACGTCGTAATCGACAAGCCCTTTGCTCTGGATCTGGCAGAAGCGCAAGCACTGGTCGAACTGGCCGAAAAGCAGCAGCGACTGCTCAGCATCTTTCACAACCGGCGTTGGGACGGGGATTTCCTCACCGTGCGCCGTTTGATTGGCGAAGGGACGCTGGGGCAGATCGCCCAGTTCGAATCGCACTTCGATCGCTATCGCCCCGAAGTCCGCCAGCGCTGGCGCGAAGCGGGTGGCCCGGGTTCCGGCCTCTGGTTCGATCTCGGCCCCCACGTGCTGGATCAGGCATTGCAGCTGTTCGGCCAACCTGACTGGTTGCAGGCCGATCTGGCCGAGCAGCGTCCCGGCGCACTGGCGGACGACTACTTCCATGTGGTGCTGGGTTACGGTGCTCTGCGGGTTATTCTGCATGGCAGCTGTCTGGTTTCAGCCACCATGCCGCGCTTTGTCATTCACGGCAGCCAGGGTTCGTTCGTGAAATTCGGTATGGATGTGCAGGAAGATCAGCTCAAGCAGGGCTTGCGGCCACCGGCGGCTGATTGGGGCATGGATAGTGAACCCGGTCAGCTCAGCCGCATTGTCGATGGTCAGTTGCAGCAGCAGAGCGTAGTGGGTGAGGCGGGGGATTACGGCGCCTACTATCGCGGTATCTGCGCCGCCATCAAGGGCGAGGGAAGCAACCCGGTGCCAGCAAGTGAAGCGCTGGCGGTGATGGCGCTGCTGGATCTGGCCCGTCAGAGCCACCTTGAGGGAAAACGGCTGCCCTGTCAGAAGCTGTCTGACTAAGGTGCGGGTCATCGGCCACTATTGACCAACCTTGACCTTGTCAAACCGCCACAAGATGGCAGTAAAGTGGTGTTTTATTGTGCAATTAGTGCCATTTAACGGCATCTTGTATTGATATCAGTCGTTGCAGTGGAGCTTTTTATCCACGGCACGAAAAAATGTCATTGTGATATCCGTTTTCATCGGTAACTAATGGGGCTATATTGCGCCCGCCTGCTGCCTCCCGGCTTCTTGTTTCAATACCGGGCAACGGTGGGCGCTGTGATGGTTGCACAGACCATCTCTCCATATTTATTTGAGGGAATGCACATGAACAAAGTACTGGTAGCCGGTATCCTGGGTCTGATGTTGACTGCTTGCGGTCAGAAAGAAGAAAAAGCTGCCGCTCCTGCTGCTGCTCCGGCCGCCGAAGTTGCTGCCACTGTAGAAAAAGCCGCTAGCGAAGCCACCTCTACCGTAGAGAAGGCCACCTCCGAAGCGACTGCAACCGTAGAAAAAGCTGCTACCGAAGCCGCTACCAAGGTTGAAGCTGCAGTGAGCGATGCCAAGGCCAACTAAGCCTGCACCTCATTCGAAGACGGGTCCGAAGGCAACTTCGGGCCCGTTTTTTTATCTGCCGTTCAGGGCGCCGGATTAATCAGCGAGGTGAGGATGTGATCCTCCCAGCGGCCATTGATCATCAGATACGCCCGCGCGAATCCCTCACGCTCGAAACCGAGCCGCTCCAGCAAGGCACCGCTACGCTGATTGGCAGGCATATAGCAAGCCATGATGCGATGCAGATCGTGCTCCTGAAACAGGTAGTCGATGGCGGCTGACAGCACCTCTCCCATCACCCCCTGCCCCTGATGCTGCTGGTCGATGGCATAGCCCAGATGACACGCCTTGAAGACCCCCATCAGGATATTGTTGAAGTTGCAGGTGGCGACCACCCGCTCGCCAGCCGGATCGAGGGCCACCAGATTGACGCCGGTACCGTTGAAGAACTGGCTGTAGCTATCCTGCAGCCGGTTATGCCAGTAAGAAAGCGTGTAGAAATGGTCATCGCGCAGCGGCTCCCAGGGGGCGAGATGGGCACGGTTGCGCCGGTAGAAGTCGAGCATCATGGGGGCCTGATCCGGCGACAGTATGGTCAGGTGGGTACGAGCCGTCTTGATATGTGGCAGCGCCATCAGGACTCCCTCTGTCTTAGCCACTCATCGCGCAGCAAGCTGTAGTGGGCATGGTCCACAATCCGGTTGCCCAGCCGCTCTGCGCGCCGGGTAATCCCCTCCTGCTGCATCCCGAGCCGCTCGCAGACGGCTCTGCTGGGCTCGTTATCGGTGGCGGCGCTGATCTCCACCTTCTCCATCCCCATCTCCTCGAAGGCGTGGTGGATCAGGGCCTGACAGGCACGGGTGATAATGCCGTTGCCCTGCCAGCGCTCCGCCAGCCAGTAACCGATGACCACCTTGCCGAGATCGTGATCGATGCTGTTGTAACCTATGACTCCCACCACCTCCCCCTGATACTCGATGGCAGTGGTGAGCCCCTCGCCGCGGGCGAACTTCTCGATGGCACTGCGAATGAAGAGGGCGCTGTCAACGGGGCGCTGGATCAGTGGCGGCCAGGGTAGCCACTGGGAGAGGTACTCCCGGTTGTCATTGCAGAGGGCAAACAGTTCGCTCGCCATATCTGGCTGCAAGAAGAGCAGCGCAAGCTCGTCGTCCAACTGCCATGAAAACATGGGATTCTCCTTTCAAATCAGTGATCAAATAGCGAACCAGCCACCCAATGTAGCCAATCGCCACTGGCCGCGCCAGCCACTTTTACGGCCCTCCTCCGGCAGGCTTCGCAGAGGGTGACTGCGCACGATCTCTCCTCCCTCAAAAGAGGAGGGTGGGTGTCTGAAACCGGATAATGCTCTCCACATGGCGCCGACGAATGCCCCAAAACGGCACTTTGGCAGATCCTGCTACCCCTTTGTGCTGCGCTGTCACTTTTGACAGGGTGCACTTTCCCCCACCGGCACTAGCTTCAAAACGCCCGACCTTCGGTCGGTTTATCAACCTCATCGATTTAAGGAAAGAAGAGATGAATAAAATTTATCTGGCCGTTGCGCTGGCCTGCTGGGGAAGCGCCGCACTGGCGGCGCAAGAGGTAGAGATCAACGTAACGGCAAACGGCATCCGGGCCATGACCGACCTCAGTGCCGCGAGTGGCACCTTGCAGCTGGAAGATGGCGAGTTTCGTCAGGTGCGGGTGGTCAAGCTACCCAACGGCCAGCAGCGGATCCGCTACGAGCAGGTCTGGAACGGCATCCCGGTAATGGGTCAGGTGGTGGTGGCAGACAAGAGCCTGAACGGCCAGCTGCAACAGGCCAGCGGGCGCATGCTGCGCCAGATCGATCAGGATGTGGCAAGCCCGGCCGCCACCCTCTCGCCACAGGATGCAACAAGCAAGGCCAAGGCGGGCAGCAAGGGGAGCAACGAGCAGGTCAAACTCTACGTGATGCAGGATGAGAACGGGCTGGCCCGGCTGGTTTATCAGGTCTCCTTCATCGCCGAAGGTGACAAACCAAGCCGCCCCTTCGTCATACTTGATGCCCAGAGCGGTGAGGAGCTCAAACGCTGGGAGGGGATCAACCACAAGGACGCCAGCGGCCCGGGGGGCAACATCAAGACCGGCAAATATTTCTACGGCACCGATTTTGGCCCACTCATCGTCGATGACAACTGCCGGATGACCAGCCCCAACGTCGATACCATCAACCTCAACCACGCCACCTCTGGCGGTGCCATCCACCAGTTCACCTGCCCGGAGAACCGGGTCAAGGAGATCAACGGCGCTTACTCGCCCCTCAACGACGCCCACTACTTCGGCAACGTGGTGTTCGACATGTACCGCAACTGGTACAACACGGCGCCCCTCACCTTCAAACTGAAGATGCGGGTTCACTACAGCAAGAATTACGAGAACGCCTTCTGGGATGGCAGCCAGATGACCTTCGGTGACGGCGCCACCACCTTCCACCCGCTGGTGAGCCTCGATGTGGCGGCCCACGAGGTGAGCCACGGCTTTACCGAGCAAAACTCCGGGCTGGTCTATTCAGGACAATCCGGCGGCATCAACGAGGCCTTCTCCGATATGACGGGGGAAGCGGCCGAGTTCTACATGAAGGGGAGCAACGACTGGCTGGTCGGGGCGCAGATATTCAAGGGCAACGGCTCCCTGCGCTACTTCGAGGATCCGACCCGGGATGGCAGATCCATCGGCCATGCCGCGGATTATCAGGAGGGGATGGATGTACACCACAGCTCCGGGGTCTACAACCGCGCCTTCTACCTGCTCGCCACCAGCAGCGGCTGGAACACCCGCAAGGCATTTGAAGTGTTCTTGCTGGCCAACCGCCTCTACTGGGGCGCCAACACCAACTACCAGCAAGGGGCCTGCGGCGTCAGCCGGGCGACCGCCGACCTGGGTTACAGTCAGGCGGATGTGGCACGGGCCTTCCAGACCGTCGGGGTCGATGCCAGCTGCGGCAGCACGCCGCCACCAAGCGACAACGTGCTGCAAAACGGCGTGCCGGTAAGCAACCTTGCCGCCAGCAAGGGTGGCAAGCTCAACTACACCCTGAACGTGCCGGCGGGCACAAGGTCGCTGCAGATCAGCAGCAGCGGCGGTACCGGTGATGCCGACCTCTACGTCCGCTTTGGCAGCGCCCCCACCAGCAGCAGTTACGACTGCCGCCCCTACAAGGGGGGCAATAACGAAAGCTGCTCGTTCACCAATCCCAAGGCGGGCACCTGGCATGTGCAGCTGTCAGGGTTTTCCGCGTTCAGTGGCGTGACCCTCAAGGCCAGCTACTGATCCACCCGATGCGGGCCTTGTCCCGCATCACTCTACTCATTGCGCCACCGTTTCGCCAGCGTGCGAGCGGTGGCCAACACGGTTTCCCTAGCCGGGTTGGGCCGCTTGCCACCGCGCCACGCCATCATCACATCCCAATGTTCCTGCGGCAGATTGCGCACATCGAGCCTGACCAGCCGCCCCACCTCCAGATCCCGCTTGATGGCCAGCTCCGGCATCAGGGTGATAAACCCGTGTTCCAGCGCCAGATCCCGCGCCGCACTGGCGGGCTGCACCGCGTGCAAGGGGCTGGCGGCCCGCCGCAGCCGCCGCAACTGCTGGATAAAAACGTCACACCCCGGCCCCCATACCTGAGGCGCCAGCCGCTGGTCGGCAATATCCTCCAGGGTGAGGCCGTGACAACCGGCCAGCGGATGCAATGGCGAGGCGATAGCGATGATGGGGGAGCAGCAGAGCAGCTCCATCTGCAGGCCCGCAACCGGCGGGCGCTTGAGCACAAAGCCGATATCGGCCTCCCCGGTCAGCAGCGACTGCATGATCTCGCCGGAGTGATCCGTGGTGCAGCGGATCTCGAACGGCTCGTCCACCAGCTCCATCAATAGCGAGCCAAACACCACCGAAGTGAGGGATGGCAGGCTGGAGAGACGGATACAAGGCAGCGCAGGTGCCCCCTGCAGTGCCAGTCGCCCTTCGCTCAGAGTGGCCAGCGCCGACCGGGCGGCAGGGAGAAACTCCTCGCAGGCACGGGTCGGCGTCACCCCGCGTCGATGACGCTGAAACAGCGGCGCCCCGAGGCTCTCCTCCAGCTGGGCAATCCGCTGGCTCACCAGCGGCTGTGACCAGCCACGAATGGCCGCCGCCTGACTGAAGCTGCCCAGCTCGGCCACATCCAGCAGCAGTTGCAGATCGTCCAGATCCATAGACATAAATAATCCTGATATGAAATATAGGTAGTTGTCGTCTACCACTATATCTAAACCCTCTCCAGAATGAAGGTATCTGTGAATGAGAGGGCGTTATGGTCGATAGGGCGAGGTTTTGGGGGCGCTGGTTTCTGGCGCTGGATACCACACTGGTGATCCTGGGGTTCTTTGTGGTGATGCCGATGATCAGCCTGCGCTTCGTCGACCAGCTCGGCTGGGCCGCCGGTCTGGTGGGGCTGGCCCTCGGCCTGCGCCAGCTGACCCAGCAGGGGCTGGGGATCTTTGGCGGCTCGCTTGCCGACCGCTTCGGCGCCCGCCCGCTCATCGTCACCGGCATGTTGCTGCGCGCCGTCGGCTTTGCCACCCTGGCCTGGGCCGACAGCGGCGCCATGCTGATCTTCTCCTGCTTCCTCTCCGGACTGGGCGGCTGCCTGTTCGATCCGCCACGGGCGGCACTGGTGATCAAATTTACCCGTCCCCATGAGCGGGGCCGCTTTATCTCCCTGCTGATGATGCTGGAGAGCGCGGGAGCCGTCACCGGTGCCCTGCTCGGCAGCTGGCTGCTGCGCTTTGACTTCACCTATGTCTGCCTGCTGGGCGCCGGACTCTTCACCCTGGCGGCTCTCTGCAACTGGACCCTGCTGCCCGCCTACCGCCTCTCGGTCAAACCGACCCCGATGCGGGAAGGGTTGGGACAGGTGCTGGCTGATCGCGCCTTCTGCCGACTGGTACTGATCCTGAGCGGCTACTACATGCTGTGGGTACAGGTGATGCTGATTTTCCCCATTCTGGTCAAGCAGCTCTCTGGCACCACCACGGCAGTGGGCTGGATGTACAGCCTGGAAACTGCGCTGTCACTGGCGCTGCTCTACCCTATCGCCCGTTTCAGCGAGCGGCGCTATCGGCTGGAGAGCCGGCTGATGGCGGGTATCCTGCTGATGACGGTGGGGATCGGGCTGGTCGCCTTCGTCAGCACCCTCTCCGGCATCTTCGTACTGCTGTCCTGCTTCTATCTGGGGATCATCATCTGCGAACCGGCCCGGGAGACCCTGATGACCCGGCTGGCCAACCCCACAGCCCGCGGCAGCTACATGGGCTTCAGCCGCCTCGGACTGGCGCTGGGGGGCATGACCGGCTATGTGGGCGGCGGCTCCCTCTATGACTTCTCGCTGCAACAGGGACAACCGGCCCTCCCCTGGCTGGTGCTGGGCACCATAGGCGTCGCCACCATATTGCTGCTCGCCCGCTGCTTCTCCCGCCGCCCGGAGCTGGCTATCAGAGCCGCCGCCTGACGACAGCCCCTCCTGTGGCAGTCCCGCCAACGGGGCTGCCGCTCACCCCATATTCTGCAAGTCATCACAGCAAAAGGTTGCGAATTACAACTTTTACGCTATTTTAGTTGTCATGCACAACTAAAAAGGAACCCACGATATGGATCCCCGTCCCCTGCGCGCCCTGTCACGCGATCTGGTTCGCGAACTCGGCATGCTCTCCCAGCAGTGCGGCAACCTGGCCCTCACCCCCATCGAGGCTCATCTGCTGATCGAGCTGGAAAACGCCCCGGCCACCAACCAGCAGCTGGCAGAAAAGCTGCACATCGACAAATCCAACGCCAGTCGTCCGCTGGCGCGCCTAGCCGAGCGGGAGCTCATCAGCTGGCACCCGCACCCCTCCGACGGCCGCAGCAAGGAGGCCCGCCTCACCGTCAACGGTCAGGGGATGCTGCTGGAGTTGCACCGGGAGATGGACGGGGCGATGGAAGAGATGCTGGCGCAGTTGAGCCTGCCCGAGCGGGAGCAGCTTTGGCAAGGGCTGCGGCTCTATCGCAGCGCCCTCTCCCGCGCCCGTCGCCAGCGGGGTTACCAGATCCGCCCCATCACGGCGGCGGACAATGCCCAGATCGCCTTGGTAATTCGCGCCGTCTCGGCCGAATATGGCCTCACCGCCGACAAGGGGTATGGGGTCTCGGATCCCAATCTCGACACCCTCTCCCAGAGCTATCAGGGGGAAAAGAGCCGCTATTGGGTTATCGAAGGGCCGGACGGTTCCATCCTCGGCGGTGGTGGTATCGCGCCATTGGCGGGAGAAGAGGGAGTCTGCGAGCTGCAGAAGATGTACTTTATGCCCGCCCTGCGCGGACTGGGCCTTGGCAAGCGGCTGGTGTTGCAGGCACTGGACGAGGCGCGCGCACTTGGTTATCAGCGCTGCTATCTGGAAACGACCGAGGTCTTGCGCGAAGCCACCAGCCTCTATGAATCACTGGGCTTTGAACATCTGCCTGGCCCCCTTGGCTGCACCGGCCACGGGGATTGCGAGATCTGCATGGTGTTAGACCTGGCGCTCTAAAGTGATAGCGGCAAGCAGGAGTCTTCCCTGCTTGCCGCTTCGTTTACTGCGGCAGCGCCACTACCCGGAATCGCTCCAGCACCAGCGTGGCGTGCTCATCAAATTCACCCCCTTCAGCCTTCATCTCGCGCTCGAAGAATGCCTTGTGCGCCTCGCGCCACCAAGCCAGAGAGCCATCGCCCTCCCCCTCCTCGGCGGCAAACGCAGCATCAATCTCATCGAATGGACACAAGGTGACTGACACCAGTTCAACAAGAGCCTTGGGCAGACCACTCCAGTCGGTCACCACCAGTAGGTCCCCCTGTTCCGGCATCCGCTCGCCCTTCTCCAGATACCAGTAAGCGAGGCTACAGGTTGCTCGCTTGCGGCCTGCTACTACCAGCGCGGCACAGAGGTTGGCATTGTGTTCATCAGCACAGAAGTAGTCCGCCGAGACATGACGAGCCCGTGCTGCCACCGGCAGGGATAACAGATAACTCTCAGCCAGAGCCGAACAGGCAGGATTCATCGATTCAAGCATCACCTCTCCTTGATGCATAAAAAAATCCCGCCATCTGGCGGGATTTGGTAAGCAGTATCAGTGCTCGCGAGTCTGGCGGAACTCCACATCGGGGTGACGCTCCTGAGCCAGGCGCAGGTTGACCATGGTCGGCGCAATATAGGTGAGGTTGTCACCGCCATCGAGGGCCAGGTTGACCTCGTTCTTGCGCTTGAACTCTTCAAACTTCTTGACGTCGGTCCCTTCCACCCAGCGGGCGGTGGAGACGTTGACCGCCTCGTAGATGGCCTCGACGTTGTACTCGCTCTTGAGGCGCGAAACCACCACGTCAAACTGCAGCACACCGACCGCACCGACGATGAGATCGTTGCTGATCAGCGGACGGAACACCTGTACCGCGCCCTCTTCGGAGAGCTGGACCAGCCCCTTGAGCAGCTGCTTCTGCTTGAGCGGGTCGCGCAGGCGGATGCGGCGGAACAGTTCCGGTGCAAAGTTCGGGATACCGGTGAACTTGAGATCTTCACCCTGGGTGAAGGTGTCACCGATCTGGATGGTGCCGTGGTTGTGCAGACCGATAATGTCACCGGCGAAGGCGTCTTCCGCCTGCTCACGGTCACCGGCCATAAAGGTCACGGCGTCGGAGATGTTCACATCCTTGCCGATGCGCACGTGGCGCATCTTCATGCCTTTGCTGTAAGTGCCTGACACGATACGCATAAAAGCGATACGGTCGCGGTGTTTCGGATCCATGTTTGCCTGGATCTTGAACACGAAACCGGAGAACTTCTCCTCGGTCGCCACCACTTCGCGGCTCTCGGCCTTGCGCGGCATGGGAGACGGCGCCCAGTCGGTCAGGCCATCCAGCATGTGGTCAACACCGAAGTTACCCAGTGCGGTACCGAAGAAGACCGGGGTCATCTCGCCAGCGATAAAGGCATCGTGATCGAACTCGGGAGAGGCGCCCTGCACCAGTTCCAGCTCGTCACGCAGCTGCTGAGCCAGATCTTCACCGACGGCGGCATCCAGATCCGGGTTGTTCAGCCCCTTGACCACCCGCTTCTCCTGGATGGTGTGGCCCTGACCGCTCTGATAGAGATAGGTCTCATCCTTGTAGAGGTGATAGACACCCTTGAAGGATTTGCCGCAGCCGATAGGCCAGGTGATGGGGGCGCACATGATCTTCAGCTCGCGCTCCACCTCATCCATCACTTCCATCGGATCGCGCACTTCGCGGTCCAGCTTGTTCATGAAGGTGAGGATGGGGGTATCACGCAGACGGGTCACTTCCATCAGCTTACGAGTCCGGTCTTCAACACCCTTGGCGGCGTCGATGACCATCAGGCAGCAGTCGACCGCGGTCAGGGTACGGTAGGTATCTTCAGAGAAGTCCTCGTGACCCGGGGTATCGAGCAGGTTGACCAGACAATCGGCATAGGGGAACTGCATCACCGAGGTGGTGATGGAGATACCACGCTGCTTCTCCATCTCCATCCAGTCGGATTTGGCGTGCTGGCCCGAGCCACGGCCCTTGACGGTACCGGCGCGCTGAATGGCCTGTCCGAACAGCAGGACTTTTTCAGTGATGGTGGTTTTACCCGCATCCGGGTGCGAAATGATCGCAAAAGTGCGTCTCTTGGAGACTTCACTCAGAAATTCAGCTGACATAATTCAACGTTCTTCTATTGAGCGGTGGCATCAGCCACCGTGGGAATAAATCCGGAATGCCGCTCACGGCACATGTATACGCAACGAAAGCCACGCCAGCTGGCGTGTTGCCAACCTGGTGGAGAGAGGGGGGAGGGTTGCGTTACATGGGTCTTCTCGCCTGAGTCAAAGCAAAATTGCGCGACATTATACCCGCGCGAGTGAAAAATACCCAGCCTGACAAGAGATGATAATTTGGCCGCTCCTCCGTTCCACAGGTTCCAACTGAACAGAAAATCAAACACTCCGAATCGGATGGCAGCATCCGGACCACGTGGACTTGGCCCCCTCCTCATGCCAGCAACAACCACTCTTGATAAATTTTCATACTTGGACTTTCCCTACCCAGCTACAAATATGTAAATCGTATCTACATAATGGAGAGGTCATTACATGAAACATTCCACCCTGCACAATCAACAGATCGTCATTATCGGTGGTACCTCGGGTCTTGGCCTGGCCACCGCCCAGCAAGCGATCGAGCAAGGCGCCAAGGTCATTATCGGCGGTTCCAGCCGTGAGCAGCTTGCCACTGCGCTGGCTGAACTGGGCCCAAGTGCCAGTGGCCATCAACTGGATATTCTCGACGTCGACTCCGTCAATCACTTTTTCAGCCAGCTGGATTCGCTGGATCATCTCGTCATTACCGCCGCCGTCATGCGACCAGGCAGCTTTCTCACCGCTGCCATCGAGGATTTGAAAATCAACATGGACAGCCGCTTCTGGGGAAGTGTTCATACGATCCGCGCCGCAGCACCCAAATTGTCCGAACGCGGCTCCATCGTGCTCACGTCCGGGATGGTGACGCGCCGCCCACAACTAGGTAAGGCACTCCCTGCCGTTGCAGCTGGCGCGGTTGAAACGCTGGCTCACAGTCTGGTTACCGAGCTGACCCCCCGTAGGATCAACGTCATCAACCCGGGCCCCATGCGCACTCCCATGCTGCTTAAAGCACTGGGCAATGACCCACAAAAAGTGGCTGCCGTGGCGCAAAGCCTGCCGTTGAAACGCTTGGGAGAGGGAGAAGATTATGCGCAGGCCGCACTGTTCCTGATGAGCAACAACAACATGAATGGTGAGGTGCTTCACCTCAATGGCGGCAGCGCCTGGGCATAACGCCCTTCTGACAGTCTTCTGCGCTCGCGCTTGCCAATCTGTCATCGCAGGCAAGAACGAGCGCAGGGGGCGAGTCTCATCGCCGTATCAGCGTGCTCCCGAATAGCGATGACACCCTGCTGAATGACAATACCCAGCCCGTCAGTTATCTGTTTCCACCCGGTTGCGCCCCGCCTCTTTCGCACGATACAGCGCATTGTCGGCACGCTGGATCAAGGCCGCCAGATCCTGATCATCGTCTCGCAGAGAGGCACACCCGATACTGATAGTTACCGGGTACGACATGCCGGGCAGCGCCCGGTTGGCGACCGTGTGACGGATCCGCTCAGCCACCCGGCACGCCTCTTCAAGGCTGGTATCCGGCAGCAGGATCAAGAACTCCTCTCCGCCGGTACGCCCCAACTGATCCTGGTGTCGCAGCTGACGATCTGCCGCCCGAGAGACCCATTGCAGCACCCTGTCTCCCTGGTGATGGCCCAGGGTATCGTTGATCCGCTTGAAGTGATCGATATCGAACACCAGCAGACAAAATGGCGTGCCCTGCCTGCGAGCCTGCGCCAACATATCGCTGCCCTGCCGCAGCACCCGACGGCGGTTGTTGATGCCGGTCAGCTCATCGGTAAAGGCCAGACGACGCATCCGACGGTTGCGATCCAGCAGCCACCCCATCGTCAGCAGCGCCAGTACCCCGCAGAGCACCATCACCACCAGCAGCCAGAACCGACGCTCCTTGACCTGCTCCAGCTCCTGCTGCTGCAACTGCTGCTCGACTCGCAGTCGCTCGTTCTCCCCCTCCTGACGGGCCAGCTCGAACTCGCCGCGAACCCAGGCCGTGCTCTGTTCCCGTAACAGCTGATCGAGCCGCTGCTCCTGCACCAGATGCTCCCGCAATGCGGCCAGTGCCGCCGGATAATCGCCTTGCAACTCAAGCGCCCGACTGCGTACCCAGTAGAGCTCGAGCAAAAAGCGTACGTGCCCTTCCACCTTCAAAATCGGCTCAATCTTCTCAAGCGCACGCAAGGCTGGCGCCGGTTTCTGCTCTTCGACTCTCAACCTCGCCCGCACCAGCTCGAGATGCGCATGGAGGATGGGGTCAACGTCGGGAGAGAGCACCTCCGCCGCTTGTGCCAACAAGCGTCCGGCATCAGTGGGGCGATCCAGCCCGAGCAGAGCCTCGGCCTGCATCACCATGCGTTCGGCATGCTCAATCAGATATTGAGGCTGATTATAAAAGGCCGCACTGCGTTCAAGCTCGCCCAGCGCATCCTGATAACGCCCGGTCTGCAGATAGACCATCGCCAGTTGATCACTGAGCCTTGCCGAGCCAAACCCGTCGTGACTTCTGGCAAAATGCTCGCTCAACCGGTTGAGGGTGGCGAGTGCTTCGGCGTAGAGGCCCATACGACGAAATGTGGCTGCAATCTCGAGCTGCGCCTGGTGATACCAGGTGGGCAACCCCAGCTGCTCGTAGATATTGTGCGCCTTGGTGAGATCCATCAGCCCCTGGCCTGAGACCCCCTGAAAAGACAGCATGGCCCCCCGGCGGGCCAGCGCCAGCGCCTCCAGCTTTGGCAAGGCGGCCTCTCTTGCCAGACGCAGCCCCTCATCGTAATCGTGACGAGCCTTCGCTACCTCGCCGAGCAGCTGATTGAACCAGCCGCGGCAAATCGTCAGCTCCGCCACGGCGGCGTCATTACCCTGCTCGCGCGCAGCGATCAGCATCCGCTCCGCATTGGCGATGGCAGTTCGGGACTCCTGCATGTCATCGGCCGATTGGGCCCAGCAAGCCAGACGACTGATCCGCATCTGCTGCGACGGCGGATAAGCGTTGCCGTCCCGCTGCAAACGGGCAACACGCTCGCGCAGCAACTCGATCGGCTGGTAGACCCGCTCCATCCCCCCCAGTTCATTTTCCAACTGCTCGGGGGACAAGGGTTTGGCTGCCAGCCCGAACGCCGCCAGCAACAGCAGCAAGGCAAGTCGGCTCATACACACTCCGGATCAATGGGAAAGATCATCGGGCAAGCCGATGCCGGAAAATCACCATCTTTCCCCTGTAACAATGGTTGTAAAGGCTATCACCCGGACAGAGAGCCCGAATGGCAGGCTAGTCACATTTTACTGCGATATCATCGCGTTGGAATAAAAGCGGGGACGCACAGCGAAAAAGAGGGGGCGGGATAACAACCCAAGAGGGGTTGCCCCCTCCCGGTCACTAGTGATGCTGCCAGCGCCGCAGCAGCCGGCCGCGCAGGCCGCAATCGAGCAGCCAGCTGTTGTCAAATACCCGCAGCAGCGCCTGCTTGGCGTGGCGGGACATGGCGACGGCGTGAAAACGGGTCTGGCGCTGGCGATAGCGGTTCATCTGATCGAGCAGGGGATGAGGCAGGCTTTGGGCGATAAAGTCGGAGATGACCAGCACATCCGCCTTGGCAAAGGCGGGATCATCGAGCTTGGCCAGCGCTTTTTCCAGGCAGGGCACCAAATCGGTACCACCGTGAAAACTCATGGAGAGGAAGCGCTCCGCCTTGTCCAGACCGGTATCTGCAGTGATCTCGAGGGTCGCCACCTCGGTGGAGAAGAGCATCAGGTAGCAGCCGCGCTTCTCATCCATCGCCACCTTGAGCAACGCCAGAAAGAGTGCCTTGGCACACTCCTCGGGATAGCCCCCCATGGAACCGGAGGTATCGACGCAGACGATAAAGGGGCCTCGCTGCTGCAACTGCTGGCCACCCTGCTCCGGGGTGCGCAGCATGATGCGCTGGCGCGGCAAGGTGCCACGTGACTGATAGCTGAGCAGGCGCCGCTCCAGATAGCGGCGATAGAACTCCAGCTCCAGCTCCGGTAGCCCCAGCATCACAGCCTCGCTTGGCAGCAGCCGCATCAGATCGTTCGCCTGATGGATGCCCACCAGATCGTCCGGCACATCGTCGCTGGGGGCAGGTTCCAACTCCAGCACCTGAACCGGCGGCACAGGTTGCTCCTGCGCCCGCCGATCCCGCTCGCTGCGCCCGAGCAGACCGGCAATCTCCGCCAGCAAAGGCTCGCGCTGCAACATGCGGGCGTACTGCTTGACCAGTACCAGACTGCGCTTGTGCCAGTGCCCCTGAGCCAGATCCCACAGGCCACCAGCCGAGATTTTGTTGGGATCGAGGGCATCGGCCAGGGTGCGGCTCGCCAGCAGCTGATCTTCAATCTCCTGACGCTGCTTCTCCCGCTCCGCCTCGGCGATCTGCTGCTGCAACTGCAACAGGCTCCCCACCAGACTGGCGCGCCACTTGTCGATAAAGAGCTGGCGCAGCCCCTCGGTGGGGTGGGCCGTCAGCTGACGCACCAAGGATCTGGCCTCACCGGCGAAGGGGCTGTACTGCTCCAGCGACTCCAGCAGGCCGGGCAGGCGACCAATCAGCTCGGTCATCGGCAGTTGCCGGTGTGCCTGATAGAGCAGGTACTCCTGCTCCAGCGCCACCGGCACCGGCTTGTGACGGATCTCCTCGCCAAGCTGCTCACCCCAGCTATGCAGGCGCTTTTTCAGCAGCTTGCCCTGTAGCGGGGAGCGTTTGATAAATTCGGAAATCTTGGGCGAGGCCGCCAGCAGGAGCGCCACCTCACCCGCAAGCTCCCCTTCGCCAATCAGGAGCCCCAGATCCAGCATGCCGATCTCAAGCATGAGCGCTCCTTACTCGTCCAGCCTTGGCAACCGCTCGCGCCACTGGGTCAGCTCGTTGCGCAGCAGTTCGAGATCCCGGTTCAGCACAAAGAAGCTGTCTTCCACCTGCTGCAGCCAGCGCTGGGCGATAAAGAGGTGTTGCTGGTGACGTTCGAACAGGCTGCGCTGCTGTTTGAGCTCCTGCATCACCTTGCCGACCTGAACCAGCTGCTCGTCGAGCGACTGCAACCAGGGCGCCAGCACCACCTCGGGGATGGCGTTGCGCTCCATTAGCACCAACGGGATCTGCTGGCGCTGGATATCGAGCACCTGCAGCCGCAGCTCATCGTCCAGCACCAGCTCGTAATGGCCCTCTTTCGGGTTGCCGAACTCATAACCCACCAGCGCCTCACCGGTGGGGCGCCAGTGGGAGAGCAGGGTGCGATCGAACACCAGGGTGCGGGTGAGACGTTCGGGATCGCTGCCATCCAGCGGTGCCGGGGTGAGCAGATGGAAGTGCACCTGCTTGCCAAAGGGTCTGGCATTGGCAAGCGGGATCTCGATGCCCCGGGCCCGCCGGCCAAACCACTGCTTGCGTTGCCGGGCCTTTGTGCACAGGCGCTGGGCCACGCTCTGTTTGAGCTGTTTGAACTGATCCCGCAGCGCCAGCAGCTGACGGGTCATCGCCAGTTGCTGATAGCCGTAAAGGCGGGAAAACTCGGTCATCATCTCCAGCAGGGCGGTGCGGGACTCCTCGTCATGCCAGAGACAATCCTTGAACAGCAGCAGATCTACCGGTGCGACCTCATCGCGGCCATTGAAGAAGGCGCTCGCCTTGATGAGCCGTACCGCCTTCTTCCAGCGACGATCCGACACATAGCAGCGATGGGCCAGCTGGCTGTCGAGCTGCTGGCGCAGCTGATAGATGAGCTCGAAACAGGCATCCGGCAGGCGCACCTGTTCAATCTGGCTCTGCCACTGCTCGTACTCATCCCCCCGGATCTGCAGGGATTCCGGCAGGTTCTGGTGGGCGTGGCCATCGCTGGCCAGCATGGATTGAAAGTTGGCTTTCTCCTGCACCCGGTCCATCCAGATCCGCACCAGCATCCGGTCGTAGAGCGCTTCCAGCCCGCTGTCTGGCGCCGGCAGCTCGTTGGAGGCAGTCACCAGCAAGCGCATCGGGATGGGGTGCTGGCTGTCTCCGTTGCGAAACTGCCGCTCGTTGATGGCGGTGAGCAGGGTGTTGAGGATGGCAGGGCCCGCCTTCCAGATCTCGTCGAGGAACACCACCTCAGCCTCAGGCAGATAACCTGTGGTGAGACGCAGATATTTGCCATCCTCTTTCAGCGCCTGAATGGAGAGGGGGCCAAACACCTCCTCCGGCGTACTGAAACGGGTCATCAGGTATTCAAAGTGGCGGGCGTCGTGAAAGGCCAGCTTGAGACGGCGGGCGATCAGGCTCTTGGCAATACCGGGTGGCCCCAGCAAGAAGACACTCTCTCCACTGAGGGCAGCCAGCAGACCGAGGCGCAAGGCATCCTGCCGTTCGTAAAGTCCCTCACCGAGGGCGGCCAGCAGCCGGGGCAAGCGCTCCTGGATGGGAATAAGACGCGCAGGGTTCTGGGCTTGAGCTAAAGACGACATAGAGAGTGTTCCGAAGCTGGGATGATGTTAGCCCCAAGGCGCGATATCCATTTGCTCGACCTTGGGTTTTGTCTTGTTATGATGTTTATTCTGGTATCTCTTGCCGCACAATACGCGCCTCTGGCAGGAAAAAACGCAAGGGCAGTGCGATACCGTATCGGCAGCGTGCTGCGCTCATGCATAGCCAGTGTCGTGATGGCACCATGCCCGCATGCGCCAGATGATGCGTTGCAAAGGGTGCAGCAAAAGCGGTTCGAGTGTACCCTGCGCAACACAATTTTCCCCAATGCAGATCAAGAGTGAGTCGCCCCAGATGCAAGATCCCGTTCGTCAGAGCATGTTGGCCCGCATGGGCATTCAAAGCTGGCAACTGCGTCGTCCGGCATTGCTGGGCGCAGCACCCGCTCCCGAGCTTGAGCAAAACGCCACACAACCGGGCCAGACGGCACCGGCCACCAGCGCTCCGCTGCCCAGCGGCAAACTCTGGCTGCTGGCGCCTCAGCTGCCTGCCACCACGCTGCTGGCGGATATCTGCCAGTTGCTCGGCATGACCCCCGACGAGGTCTCACTGCTCAGCGAGCTGCCGCCTGCCGATCTGCAAACGGCGGGCGCCTACCCCCTGCTCTGGCTGACGGAGGCCAACCCCGCGCGGCCTGATGCGCTGATCTGCCCGCTCGCTCCCAGCGCCGCGCAAAAGCGCGCCCTGTGGCAACAGCTGCGCCAACACCTTGCGGCCAACGCGGCGTGATCCTGCATCATGCCGCCAAGACCCACTGTGATGCCGCTCTTTTTACCTGATTTTACAAATGCCGCCTCTGCCAACCCCAGTGCCCAACATCTTGCCATCCGGAGCCCCCATGCCTGAGTTTCGTCCCCTGCTCGAGAGCGATTTCGACCTTGTCTACCCCATCGAGCAAGCCGCTCACAAGGAGCCGTGGAGTGAGGCCAACCTGCTCTCCTGCTTCGGTCCTCGCTATCTCAACGGCTTGATGCTGGTCGATGGTTCCCCGGCGGGCTTCTATATCTCGGATCTGGTGGCCGGTGACAGCTCGCTGATGAATATCTGTGTGCATCCGGCGTTTCAGGGCCAGGGGTTGGGACGGGCGCTGTTGCAGGCCTATCTGGCGCGCAGCAAGCAAGCCGGGGCTGAGGCCTGGTTTCTCGAGGTGCGGGCCGGTAACCAGACCGCCATCAACCTCTACGAGAGTGCCGGTTTTGCCGAGTATTGCCGCCGCGCCGACTACTACGGCACCGGCAACGACAGGGAAGATGCGGTGCTGATGTCGCGACTGTTCGATTTCGGCTGATCCAGCCTGTTCGTCGCACCCAAGCCTTTTGTCCCCCTCAATCGAGGGGGGCGTTGTCCAGCGCTGGATCCTGCAAGGCCAGAGTGGTATGCACCACCGCCTCGAATCCGGCCCCGGAGAGCGGCATATAGAAGCCACGCTGCCAGGTTTTCCCCGGCATCCAGATCTGGTCGATATCCACCACTATCTTGATGGGTCTGAGGGGCTGGCCCGGCTGCTGGATATAGATGCCGGGCGGCGTGGCAACCTTGGGAAAGCGGCGCAGGATCTGCTCGCTGCCATCCCCCTTGCCCGGGTTGAGCCGCACTTTCACCAACCGGGCCAGCGGACCAGCCATCTCCTTGCTCTGCCAGAATTTCTTCTCCAGATCGCCGCAGCGGCGGCACTTGGGGGTCTCCAGCACATAGAGCAGCGGATAGCCCAACGCCAGCGCTTGTTGCTGCGCCTGCTGATACCCCTCGGCCCCCTGATACCAGGGATTGGCGGGCCCCTGTGATGACGTTCCGGCAAAGAACCAAAACGCAGCGCCCCCCACCACCATCAGCCCGACCGCGGCCAACGCCCCTTTCACCCACAGATTCATATCGTTAACCCTCTCTCTGCCTCCTAGCAGTATCGGCCAGTCTGCACAAAGGGAGAGCTATTTGCGCTCTTTGTGATCCAAGACAAACAGCGAACACTTGTAAGCCGTAATGTTGGAGTTTAAACTCTAGCCCGATTTTTAGTGCCCTCGCGGGCGTACAACTGTAATTAAAGGATGTTTAACTGATGCCGAAGCTTCATCTGGTTCGACTGATGCGTGAACGTATTGCCCAGCTTGGCAACAAGGCTGCCCTGCGGGTTCAGCAGGATGGCCAGTGGCGCGCCATCGGCTGGCGTACTCTGGGCCAGGCCATGGACTACTGCGCACAGGCGCTGATCCGTGCCGGCCACCAGCCAACCGAAATGGTCGGCATCTATGCCCGCAACATGCCGGAGTGGACCCAGGCCGATCTCGGCATCCTCGCCGCGCGCGGCGTCAGCGTCCCCATCTACCCCACCAGCACCCTGGATCAGCTGCGCTATATCGTGCGCGATGCCAACATCGGCCTGCTGTTTGTCGGCGAGCAGCCCCAGTTCGATCAGGCACTGCAACTGATTGAAAGCGGCGAGATCCGCCAGATCGTCGCCCTCGACGGCAGCGTCAACCTGCGCGGCTGTGCGCAAGCGAGCCACTTTCAGGAGTTTCTGGTCTCCGGCAACCATCAGCCCAGCGAGCAGGAGCTGCGGGCACGGGAGAGCCAGTACCGGATGGATGATCTGCTGACCCTGATCTACACCTCCGGCACCACAGGCGAGCCCAAGGGGGTCATGCTCGACTTCAGCAACATCGCCGCCTGTTTCGAGATGCACAACAGCCGCCTCGACCTCAATCAGCAGGATGTGTCGCTCTGCATGCTGCCGCTCAGCCACGTGTTCGAGCGGGCCTGGAGCTACTACGTGCTCTACTGTGGTGCCGAGAACGTCTATATCCGCGATCCGCAGAAGGTGATGGATGTGATTGGCGAGGTGCAGCCGACCGTGATGTGTGCCGTGCCGCGCCTCTACGAGAAGGCCTACGCCATGATCCAGGCCAAAGTCGCTCAGGCTCCGGCTCTGCGGCGCGCCCTGTTTGGCTGGGCGACCAAGGTCGGCAAGCAGATGGTTGCCACCCGTCAGGCGGGCAAGTCCGCTTCCCCGCTGCTCTACGGCCAGCTCTGGCTCGCCGAGCGACTGGTGTTTCGCAAGCTGCGCGCCCGTTTTGGCGGCCGCACCCGCTTCCTGCCGGTGGCAGGCGCCCGTCTTGCCGACGATGTGAACCTCTTCTTCCAGGCGATGGGGCTCAACCTCAAGTACGGCTACGGCATGACCGAAACCACCGCCACCGTCTGCTGCTACGAAGACAGCCAGTTCAAGCTCGGCTCCATTGGCACGGCACTGAACGGCATCGAGGTGAAGCTGGGTGAGAACAACGAACTGCTGGTGCGCTCCCCCACAGTGATGCGCGGCTACTACAACAAACCGGAAGCCACCGCCGAGGTGATGACCGAAGATGGCTTCCTGCGTACCGGCGATGCCGGTGAGCTCGATAGCCAGGGCAATATCTACTTCACCGAGCGCCTCAAGGAGCTGATGAAGACCTCCAACGGCAAATACGTGGCTCCGCAACTGGTGGAAGGGACCATCGGCAAGGATCGCTTTATCGAGCAGATCGCCATCGTCGCCGATGCCCGCCACTTCGTCTCTGCGCTGATCGTGCCCTGCTTCGAGTCGCTGGAGGAGTACGCCCGCTCCATCAACCTGCAGTACCAGTGCAAGACCGAGCTGCTGCGCCACTCCCGGGTAATGGAGTTCTTCGAAGCCCGCATCGCCGACTTGCAAAAAGAGCTGGCCAAGTTCGAGCAGGTGAAGAAGTTCACCCTGCTGCCGAGCGCCTTCTCCATGGAGTTGGGTGAACTGACCCCCACCATGAAGCTTCGCCGCAAGATCATCGAAGCCAAGTATCAGAGCGAAATCGAGGCCATGTATAACCATGTCTGAGTACAACCACGTCTGATATCGCTCAGGTTCAGAGAAATAAAAAAGCCGCTCACTCGAGCGGCTTTTTGTTGGCACTTTGGTTGGTACGAACCCGTCTTCAGGCCGTGGTAGTACTGGTTCCGAAGTAGTCGGCCAGGAAGTCATCGAACGACAGGCTGTCGCTGCGCTCGCGTTCGCGCTGCTTGGCCAGCGAATCCTTCGCCTCACCGGCAAAGTAGGCCTCATCCCAGTACTGCAGCTCCCCTGCCAGCAGCTCCTCGCGATAACGGGTCGCCAGCTTGTCACCGTAGCAGCCGTTGTCCTTGCCGCTCTCCAGCAGCTCCTTGAGCATGCGGGCGGAGTAGGTGAGCTCGGGGTTGAGCAGCTTCTCGCGGTGCATCGCCAGCGTCTCGCGATAGCGGTTGCGGCCGCAGCAGCGATCCAGCAAGTCGGCCACCTGAGCCAGCTCGTCGAACAGTTTGAGGCCGTACTCTTTCAGGCCAATGGCATTGCCCTGCTCATCTTCCAGCGTCAGGCCGGGACGACGCCCTTCCAGCACTACCTTGTTCTGGTTGCGGCGGTTGCGGGCAATCTCCTCGTCACTCAGCACCGGAGAGGGGCGCAGCAGGCACCAGACCAGGAACAGATCGAAGAAGCGGATCTGATCCGCATCGATGCCGAGCGGGGTGAAGGGGTTGACGTCCACGGTGCGCAGCTCGATGTATTCGATGCCGCGCTGATCCAGCGCATCCGAAGGCTTCTCGCCGCTGCGCGGGGTGCGCTTGGGGCGGATCGGGGCGTAGAGCTCGTTCTCCAGCTGCAACACGTTGTCGTTAAGCTGACGATACTCCCCATCCACCTTGACCCCGATCTTGGCAAAGTCGGGATTGTGGGTGTTGATGGCGCGGCGCAGGCTGCTGACATAGGCCGGCAGATTGTCGTGGCTGATCTTGAGCCCAGCCTGGGCGCTGTTGGTGTAACCGAGATCGGAGAGACGCAGCGCGGTGGCGTAAGGCAGATAGAGGGTGCCCTTGCCGGTCTTCTCGAACGGCAGGTTGCTCTTGCGCCCTTTGAGGAAGGATTCGCAGATGGCCGGGGAGGCACCAAACAGATAGGGTACCAGCCAGCCGAAGCGGTAGACGTTGCGAATAAGCCCCATGTACTTGTCGGAGATAAAGCGCTGGCTGCAGCACCCTTCGCACACCAGATCCTGCCACTCGCTCCAGAAGCTGTCTGGCATGGAGAAGTTGAAGTGCACCCCGGCGATCACCTGCATCAGGCTGCCGTAGCGGTTCTTCAAACCCTGACGGTAGAGGGTCTTCATCTTGCCGATGTTGGAGCTGCCGTACTGGGCCAGCCGGATGCTCTCTTCCCCGCCGACGAAACAGGGCATGGAGAGCGGCCAAATCCGCTCGTCACCCAGATGCTGAATCACATGGTGATGGATGTCGCCGAGCTGCTCCATCAGGCTGTCGATGGAGTCGGTGGCCGGGGTGATGAACTCCAGCAGGCTCTCCGAGTAGTCGGTGGTGATATTGGGATGGGTCAGGGCCGAGCCCAGCACCCGGGGATGGTCACTCTGTGCGAGTCGGCCATCCGGCGTGATGCGCAGGCATTCACGTTCGATCCCGCGCCGGATCCCCTTGAGCGCGGTGAGGCGCTCCGGTGATCCCAACGCATTCAGCAACTCGGTGAGCGACAAGCTTGTTGTAGTCATATTCACGGCTCATGTGAGGCCGCCCCATCCGGGGCGGCTCTTGATTTTTATAAAGCGTCAGTTACGGCAACTGCAGCGGATAGATGGGAAGATGAAGCTCCTTCAGGGGTTTTTCAAGCTTTTGCTTGTCTCCCACCACCACGATCACCATGTCGGCCGGATTGAGCCAACGGGCGGCACTGGCCTTCAGCGCCTCGGGCGACACCGTTTTGATCAGGTTGTTCTGGGCCTGCACATAGTCCGGCTTCAGGTCATACATCACCATCTGCAGCAGGAAGCCCGCCTTCTGGCCGAGGGTCTCGTAGGAGAGGGCATCCTGCTGGGAGACCGCGCTGCGCATATAGGCCAGCTCGACCGGGGTCGGGCCGCTCTTGCGGTAGTTGTCCATCTCCTTGAGGAACTGGCGGATGGCATCCACAGTCGCATCGGCCCGCACATTGGCGCCGGTGGCGAAGGTGCCCACCTCGCGGTTGGCGGAGAAACCGGAGCTGGCGCCGTAGGTGTAACCCTTGTCTTCCCGCAGGTTGAGGTTGATGCGGCTGTTGAAGTTGCCACCCAGGTTGAAGTTCATCAGCCCGGCGGTGAAGTAATCCCCCGTGGTATCGAACGGCATGGCGCGACGACCGATGCGGATCACCGACTGGGGCGCCCCCGGCTTGTCGACCAGATAGATGCCCGGCTTGGCCTGCTCACCCTTGAGCTTGAGATTCCCCAGGGTCGGCGTGGCCCCCTTCCACTCGGTCAGGAAGCCAAGTTGCTCCTCGATCTGCTTCTGGCCCACATCACCAACCACCACCACTTTGGCGTTAGTGGGGTTGTAGTAGGCCTGATAGAAGTGCTTCACGTCCGCCAGGGTCAGCTTGGCCACATCGGCCGCCACCCCATCGGTAGGTTGACCGAGGCGGTTCTGCTTGCCGTAGACCAGCTCGCGGAACGCCTGCCCGGCCAGCCACTCGGGCTGCTGCTGGGCCTGTTGCATCCCTTGCAGCAGCTGCGCCTTGACCCGCTCGAAGTCCGCCTCCCGCATGCCCGGGCGCTCCAGTACCTCGCGCACCAGCGCCAGGGTCTGGGGCAGTTTGTCCGCCAGCGAGCTGACGGTGATGAGGTTATTGTACTGGGCGCTGGAGACATCGATGGAAGATCCTAACTTTTGCAGCTCGTCGCTGAGCTGCCCCTCGGTCAGGCGCACCGTGCCCTGTCCCATCATGGCGGCGGTCAGATTGGCCAGCCCAAGTTGCCCCTTATCTTCGGCACGAATGCCGCCCGGCAGGGCAATCATGATGGAGACCGCCGGGATCTCGTCACTCTTGGTGCCGATGATCTCGATGTTCTTGTCGAGCTTGCCGTGCCAGATGGCGGGCACCTTGACGCTCACCGCCTCACCCGCCTTGGGCTGCACGCTGCGATCGAAATTGTCTTTTACCGGTCGTTCGGCCAGCGCCTCGTCATGCTTGCTGTAATCCGGCAGCTCGCGCTTGGCGGGGGTAAAGTTCGGGGTGGCAACCTGCCACTCTGTCTTGCCCTTGGGCACCACGCTCAGCACCACCGCAGGCTTGTCGGCGATGAACTTGTCGTAGGCGGCCTTCACCTGCTCCGGTGTCACCTTGCCGATGGCATCGAGAGTCTTGAACACATAGTTGGGATCCTGGGCAAACACCTGACCCATGGCGAGCTGGCTCACCTTGCCGGAGACGCTATCCAGCCCCCAGATGGCGGAGGCGCGATACTTGGCGATCGCCTTCTCCAGATCTTCCGGCTTGAGGCCGCGCTGGGCGAACTCGCCGATCACCTTGTCCACCTCCCCCTTGAGGGTCTTGAGGCTGCCATCCTGCGACGGATTGGGATAGGCGTAGACGGTCAGGGTACAGGCCAGCTCCTCGCAATAGTGGGACGCCCCCACATCGATCGCCTTGCCGGTTTTCACCAGCGACTGGTAAAGCATGGAGCTGGCGGAACCGCCGAGTACGTCGGCAAACATGTCGAGTGCCGGCTCCTGCGGATCGCCAAGGGAGACAGTGGGGTAGCTGATATAGAGCAGCGGCAGGTGTACCTTGTCCTGCAGCGTCACGTAACGGGTCTCGGGCAGGGTCACCGGCTTTGGCGTCGGCTCGGCCACGTCCGGGCCGCGCGGGATGGAGCCGAAGTACTTCTCGATCCATTCGAGGGCCTGCTTGCTGTCAAAGTCGCCGCCCAGAGTCAGGGTGGCATTGTTGGGGCCATACCAGCGCAGGAAGAACTGCTTGAGGTCGTTCACATCGACCCGGTCGAGATCTTCCACGTAACCGATAGGCTGCCAGGAGTAGGGGTGAGTGCGCGGATAGAGCGCCTCCCCCACCTTCTCGCTCACCAGCCCGTACGGCTGGTTATCAACCCGCTGGGCCCGCTCGTTCTTGACGGTGGCGCGCTGGATCTCGAACTTCTTCTGGCTCACCGCATCGAGCAGGAAGCCCATCCGATCCGCCTCCAGCCAGAGCACTTTTTCCAGCTGGTTGGCCGGCACAGTTTCGTAGTAGTTGGTGCGGTCCTTGTTGGTGGTGCCGTTCATGTCGCCACCGGCCTCGTTGATGATCCGCATATGCTCCTGATCACCGACGTGTTTCGAGCCCTGGAACATCATGTGCTCGAAGAAGTGGGCGAAACCGGACTTGCCGACCGTCTCGCGGGATGAACCGACGTGATAGGTCACATCGAGGTGCACCAGCGGATCGGAGCGGTCAGGGGCCAGGATCACGGTCAGGCCGTTGTCCAGCTTGTACATCTGGTAGGGGATGGCGAGCTTGCCCTCCTCCTTGCCCTGTTCGGCAATCAGGGTCGGTGCCGCCAGCACCGGCAGGGTGAAGCCCAGCAGAATCGTTAAAGGTATGACTTTGTTCACGGTAACCTCGTGAGTGACAAAAACAGGCTAGAAAATGTGACTGGCCAGCAGAAAAACCAGGGCATAACGGAACAATTTGCCGAGCCCGATCAAAATGAGAGAGCGCCAGAAGGAGAGGCGCAGCCAACCGGCCAACAGACAGAGACCATCACCGACCACCGGCGTCCAGGCAAGCAGCAGACACCAGTGACCATGTTGTTTGAGCCAGCCTAAGGCTTTTTGTTCCCCACGACCTTGAAAATCTTCCGGTTTTTTCTTGAAGGTGGCGAGCCAGCCGAGCCACCAGGTGGTCATGGATCCGAGGGTATTGCCCAGCGTCGCCCACAGCAGCAGGCTCGCCATGCTCCATTCCCCTTTGGCCGCCATGGCCCCCAGCAGCACTTCCGAGCTGCCGGGCAGCAGGGTGGCGGAGGTAAAGGCGCTTAAAAAGAGCCACCCCAGCCCCATCTCCATCATTTCGCTCATCCTGGATAGCCATCGGCCGCAGGCATCCGCAGCAGCAGCTTGCCGCGCACATGGCCCCCTTCGATAGCCTGATGGGCCAGCGCCCCCTCGGCCAGGGGGAATTCACCGGCGAGGGTGACCTTCACCTCCCCCTGACGCAGCAGCATCAACATCTGACCCAGCTGCTTCTGGTCAGGGTGAACCAGCATGCCGACCACTTCGATCCCCGCCGCAGCCCCAGCATCCTTGATCTGCTGGGCAGTAATGGTGGGTACCGTCACCAAGCGGCCACCCGGCTTGACACAGGCCAACGCCACCTTGCCGCTCTCGCCGCCCACCAGATCCAGCACCAGATCGACCTGGCCGGCCTCTGTCACCACCCGTGCTGGCCAGTTCGCGTCGTGGTAATCCACCATCCAGCGCGCCCCCAGAGCATGGAGGAAGCCATGGTTGTCCGGGCTGGCGGTAGCCACCACCTCGGCGCCATAGGCGCTGGCAAACTGCACCGCAAGATGGCCGACACCTCCGGCACCGGCGAGGATCAATACCCGCTGACCGCTTTGGAGGCCGCCGTGCTCAAGCAGCCCCTGCCAGGCGGTGAGACCGGCCAGCGGCAGCGCCGCCCCCTGCGGCAGGCTCACCCCGTCGAGTTTGACCAGCTCGCTCTCGCTTGCCACCACAGACTCCCCGTAGCCACCGGCGGTAAGGGGAAAACCGACCATGCCGCACACCCGATCCCCCTCGATCAGCGAGGTTACGCCGGGGCCTACCTTCTCCACCACGCCGGAAATGTCATAACCCGGTGTCCAGGGCAGCTTGTCCTTGTTCTGTGCCGCCGCCCAGCCAAGACCGGCACGAGTTTTGGCATCGATGGGATTGACCCCCGCAAAGCAGATGCGTACCCGCACTTCGCCATCGGCTGGCACCTTATCGAGGGAAGGGTTGAGCTTGAGTACCGAGGGGTCACCGAATGCGGTAATCTGTAGTTGCGTCATTGCACAATCCATCCTGTTGATTGATCAAGGGTCAACAGAATAACAGCGAGGACACCATGGCTCGAATGTTTCTTATTCCTCTGTTGCTGGCACTGGGGTGGTGGGCGTTTCTGCTCTACTTCCGCATCCCGCTCAAACAGGGGGCCAAGGGGTTTTACTGGATCATCGGCATCGGTGGCGGACTGGCCGCCTTCCTCAGCCTGATGATGGTGCTGACTCACTGAGTGCCACAGCCACTCGATAACGAAAAAGGCCACCGAGTTTCGGTGGCCTTCTCACTATCCGGGTTACTGCTCCAGCGCTGGATTGAGGTAGTAGTGGCGATTGCTCCCCTGCCCCAACACCCCTTGCGACAGCAGATGGTGGAACACCCGATCCACCTCCTCCAGCGAGAGTGACAGCGCCTGCGCCACCGAGCGCTTGCTGCACTTGAGCTCACCACTCACCAGCGCACCGCGCACCTGCGCCAGCACTTCGGGGGCTGGCTCTGGGGGCATGATGGGCTCTGGCTGGGCTGCCATCGCCAACGCCTCCTGCGCCTCTCTGCGAGCTTGATCCTGCTGCCAGCGCCACATCCGGCGAAAGCGGTTCTCCTCGCCGATCAGACTAACGAAGAAGGCACCGAACACGTCGAGCAGCACCGAGAGGAAGCAGACCAGCAGGAACTGCACCTGACTGATGCTCATCCCCACCCCGTCCGCCAGACTGCTCATCAGCCCCAGCATGGAGGATTGTTCGTTGACCGGCTTGGCATCGCGCTGCTGGCGCAGCTCATCCTGCTGCAAGCGCAGCTTGGTGTTGGCGTGCTGCAACGAGGAGACGCCACTGGAAATGCGCTCCAGCTCGATATATTTGCGGGCCGCCTCCTCGTTGAGCTGGATCTGCCGCTCGATGCTGGCGATCTGCTCGTCGAAACGGGCAAGCTCCCGTTCGTGGCGCGCCTGCTGGCTCAGTACCGTGTTGGTGGCGCTGTTGATGCCACCGATACTGCCGCCGATGGAGATGGCCGCCAGCACGCTGTAGAACAACAGCGACCAGAAAGCGCCACTCAAATCCCGCCGCGCCTTGCGCTCGCCGTACTCGTACCAGACGTAAAACTTGCCCAGCTCGAAGATGATGGCCAAGCCGCCGAACAGCCACTTCATCAGCGGGTTGTCATCGATGGAGAGGAACAGCAGCAGGGAGAAGATAATGGAAGCCAGAATGGCCAACCCGGTGAAACTGTATACCGTCGTCAGAGCAAACCACCCCTTGGGGTAGCGCAATGTAGAGGAGTCCTGTGTGGTCATGATGAAGGGGTGTGCTGTGCAGGAAAAGTTGGCTGCCGATTATAGTCGCCAGACTCGCCCAGAGAAGGGCAAATGACTGAATTCCTTCAGATTGGCAACCAGCTGCCCAGAGTGCGACCAAAACGGACAAATCGGCAGCAGAAAAGCGATACAATCCCTCCCTGACTTGATCATGTAGTGAGATGGGGAACAGTTCCGCCCGGGTTCAGCTCCGGTCTGTACACTCATCCACCGTTGCAATTATCCGAGGCCATCATGAACAGTAAGACCACTTTGCTACTCTCCCTTCTTCTGGTTACCGGCAGCGCCGCAGCGACCCAGCAATATCAAGAGAGCAGTGGCTCCGAATTCTCCGTCGATGAGCTTAAATTCAATCTGGACTGGGATGACAAGCAGTTCGGCTGGACCCAGAACGACTGCCTCGACTTGGGGGTCGGCGAAACCGCCCCGGCCGACTGCAAGGCGGTCAAATTCAATCTGGAAGATGAAGAGAATCGCAACCAGCCACCGCAAACCAACCAGATCCCTGCCAACTCGCAGAGCGACCAGTAACAACAGGAGTACCCTTGCGATGACCCAAGCTAAACACAACCCCGTTATCCGGCGCGGCGCTCTGCTGCTCTCCCTGCTCATGGCGCACGGCATCGCGGTTGCGGCACCGCCAGGCAAAAATAGCGATGGCATCAAGATCTCCGGTGATGACATCAAGATCAATCTCGACTGGGATGACAAAGAGTACGACTGGTGGCAGGACAACTGTCTGGATCTTGGCATTGGCGACAGCCGGATCAAACTCAACTGCGACAAGATGGATGGCAAGTACCGGGATCACTACAACCGCAGCATCCACAGCGGCAATAACCCCGGGCAAGGTCACGACAAACAGAAAGATAAAAATAAGGGCAACGGCAAGAAGAACTGAACTCCCTCTCCTGATGCAGCAGGGGCTTGGTGCCCCTGTGCTGATTGTTTTACCAATAATTCTCCGCACTGATATTGCCCGGCGCCCGCCGCAGATTCTTGGCCAACCCCAGCGCCAGCAAGGTCTGCTGGGTCTCTTTCACCATCTCCGGATTGCCGCAGATCAGCACCTGACTCAGCTCGGGTGAGAACTCCAACCCCACTCGAGCCTGCAGCTGACCATTGGCGATAGCTGCCGGGATCCGCCCTGCCATTGCATCGGGCCAGGGCTCGCGGCTGACAAAGGGGACATAGCGAAAGCGCGCGCCATATTGCTCGGCAAAGCTGGCAATCAAACTCTGATAGCTCAGCTCTTCGCCTTTGCGCACCCCGTGCACCAACACCAAATTCTCGAAACGGTTGAAGGCCTCACCCTCGGCCAACATGGAGAGGAAGGGGCCGATGGCAGTACCGGTCGAGAGCAGCCAGAGATCGCGCCCGGCGGGCACCTCATCCAGCGTCAGAAAGCCGGTGGCCTGGGATTGCACCAGCAGGGTATCGCCTGCTTGCAGCGAGCCGAGCGAGGGGGTCAGCTCACCACTCGGGATCTCGACCAGATAGAACTCGTGGTATGGCGAAGAGGGGGGATTGACGAAGGAGTAGGCGCGCTGAATGCGGCGATCGCCCTGCTCGAGGGCAAGCTTGGTGAATTGGCCTGCCTTGTAGGGGGCCAGCTCGGCCGCTACCCGCAGGGAGAACAGGGTGGGTGTCCATTCGATGCGTTCGATGACGCGACCTTCTACCCAAGCCATAGGGATCTCCTCCAGTGGAACAGACCTTCACTCTACCCTCGGGCCGGAAAATAAAAAACCCGCGCAAAAGCGCGGGTTTTTTCTGCAAAAGCGAATCGCTATTACAGGGCAACAACCTGGATCTGTACGGTTGCTTTAACGTCAGCGTGCAGCTGAACAGCAACTTCGTAGTCACCGGTGTTACGCAGAACGTTGCCCATGCGGACTTCGCTCTTGGCAACGGCTACGCCGGCAGCAGTGATGGCTTCAGCCACGTCACGGGTACCGATGGAACCGAACAGCTTGCCTTCGTCGCCAGACTTGGAAGCGATAACCACGGTAGCCAGTTCGGCCAGCTTGGCAGCACGCTCTTCAGCAGCAGCTTTGTTGGCAGCCAGTTTGGCTTCCAGCTCAGCGCGACGAGCACCGAAAGCTTCGATGTTGGCCTTGGTGGCCATAACAGCTTTGCCTTGCGGGATCAGGTAGTTACGGGCATAACCAGATTTCACGGAAACTTGGTCACCCAGACCGCCCAGTTTGGCGATTTTGTCGAGCAGGATAACTTGCATTACCTTTCCTCTATAAATTTCGTTGAGTTAGGCTTAAGTGCCGGGCCGATTCTTACTTGTTGTGCAGATCGGTGTACGGCAGCAGAGCCAGGTAACGAGCACGCTTGATGGCGCGTGCCAGCTGACGCTGATACTTGGCGCGGGTACCGGTGATACGGCTCGGTACGATCTTGCCAGATTCAGTGATGTAGTTTTTCAGAGTAACGATATCTTTGTAGTCGATCTCGGTAACGTTCTCGGCGGTGAAGCGGCAGAACTTACGACGACGGAAATAACGTGCCATGGCCTTTATCCTCTAGTCAGTGATCCAGAATTACTCTTCGGAAGCAGCTTCAGTAGCTTCTTCGCGGCGCTCGTCGTCACGACGGGTGAAGCGCTCTTCTTTGGCCTTGGCCATCGGAGAAACTTCAGTCACGGCGTGCTTGGTGCGCATGATCATGTTGCGGATAACGGCATCGTTGAAGCGGAAGTTGGTTTCCAGCTCATCGATAACGGCTTGCTCTGCTTCTACGTTCATCAGAACGTAGTGTGCTTTGTGCAGTTTGTCGATCGGGTAAGCCAGCTGACGACGGCCCCAATCTTCCAGGCGATGAATGGTACCACCGGAGGTGGTGATGGCGCCGGTGTAACGCTCGATCATGCCGGGAACTTGCTCGCTCTGGTCCGGATGAACCATGAAGACGATTTCGTAATGACGCATTTTAGCTCCTTACGGATTAATTCAGCCTCCGCCCAGGTGCAGCCAGACCTCGGAGGCAAGGAACATAAAGGTGTTTAGTCGCTGCTTTTCTAGGGCGGCGTATTGTACGAAATCACATCCCTCACTGCAACTGACTGCCTTAAATGTTTTTCCCGATGGAAATCATCAGAAACAACAATTGATAATGATTATCACTTAGATCTATTCTCTCTCCATATCCTTATGGAGGGTGATGCCATGCAACCCGCACTGACGACTACGATTCCAGCCCGCAAATTCAAACTGACCCTGCTCGGGCCTGCCTTTATCGCCGCCATCGGCTATATCGACCCGGGCAACTTCGCCACCAATATTCAGGCGGGCTCTACCTTTGGCTACCAACTGCTCTGGGTAGTGGTATGGGCCAACCTGATGGCCATGCTGGTGCAGACCCTCTCGGCCAAACTTGGTATCGTCACCGACAAGAATCTGGCGGAGCACATCCGCGACCGACTGCCAAAACCGGCGGTCTGGGCCTACTGGGTGCAGGCAGAGATCATCGCCATGGCCACCGATCTCGCCGAATTTATCGGCGCCGCAGTCGGCTTCAAGCTGCTGCTTGGCGTGACCTTGCTTGAAGGGGCCTGCATCACCGCCGTGGTGACCTGGGGGATCCTGATGTTGCAATCCCGTGGTCAGAAACCGCTGGAGTTCGTGGTCGGTGGCCTGCTGCTGTTTGTCGCGGCGGCCTACATCGTCGAGCTGATCTTCTCCCGCCCCCATCTGCCCAGCCTGCTGGAGGGCGCCCTCTTCCCCGGTCTACCCAACAGCGATGCCGTCTATCTGGCCGCCGGTGTGCTCGGTGCCACCGTGATGCCCCACGTTATCTATCTGCACTCGGCACTGACCCAGCACACGCAAGATCAGGGCTCGGTCAGCCAGCGGCTGCACACCACCCGGGTCGATGTGGCGATTGCCATGACTATCGCCGGCTTCGTCAATCTGGCGATGATGGCGATGGCGGCCGCCGCGTTCCACAGCTCGGGCCACCAGCAGGTGGCGGAGCTGGAATCCGCCTACCAGACCCTCACTCCACTGCTGGGTCAGGCGGCAGCCACCCTGTTTGGCCTCTCGCTGATCGCATCTGGCATCAGCTCTACCGTGGTAGGGACCCTGGCCGGGCAAGTGGTGATGCAGGGCTTTGTCCGCTTTACCATCCCGCTCTGGCTGCGTCGCGCCATCACCATGGCTCCCGCCTTCGTGGTAATCGCTATGGGGCTCAACACCACCGAAATTCTGGTCTTGAGTCAGGTGATCCTGAGCTTTGGCATCGCGCTGGCCCTGATCCCGCTGTTGATGCTGACCGGCGATCGGGCGCTGATGGGGCAACATCGCAACCATCCGGTCACACAAGCCGTCGGCCGCCTTATCGTTGCGCTGGTGATCGGGCTCAATGCCTATCTGCTGGTCGCCATGATCTAGCGAACCGTAAAACCGAGAAGAGAGGCTCATTAACTCTGGTTAATGAGCCTCTTCGCACTTTGGCGTATGCTGCCGCTTTCTCTTCTCATTTATCGTTGCGGGAGCCTTGCCATGGAACATACCCGAGCCAGCTTCGTACTGGGCCATCATCAGGAGCAGGCCAGCGTGGTCTGCTGCCAGCGCGGTGACACCACGCTGCTGGTCACCGACCTCACCCCCTTTCATCCCCAGAGCCACCTCTGGCCCGATCAGCCGGGGGACGTGGGCCATGCTCGCTGGGAAGGGGGCAAAGCCGCCATTGGCCCTTGCCGGATGGGGGCTATCAGCCCGGATGGCGAGCTGTTCGTCGATACTGCCATTCCGGTCAAGCGGGGCGCAGAGGGGTGGCGTTTCGTGGTGGTCCACCCGCTGACCGGAGACCACGCGCTAGCCGTTGGCAGCCAGGTCGAATTGCAAGTAGATAGCGCCGCCCGCCATGCCCTGAGTCTGGGCCATAGCGGCTGCCATCTGGCCGCGCTGGCGCTCAATCGAGTACTAACTCCCTACTGGCGCAAGGAGGTAAGCGAGCGTGATGCACTGGGCCAGCCCGACTTCGACCGCCTGGCTATTCAAAGCTCGCGGGTCGAGCCTTGCGGTTCGCGGGAGCAATACCGCATAGGCAAGAGCCTGCGCAAGAAAGGGGTCAACAGCGAGGCGCTGTTGGCAGATCTGGCGCTGATTGAAGAGAAGGTCAACCAGCAGCTGGCCGACTGGATCGCAGCCGGAGGCGAGATCCGCCGCAGCCGTGCTGGCGAGGCGATCATCGATTCCCGTTACTGGCACTGCATGCTGGAAGGCCAGGAGGTCACCATCCCCTGTGGCGGCACCCATGTTGCCTCGCTCGCCGAGTTGGGAGAGGTCAAGGTAGAGCTCAATCAAGTGGAAGAGGGCTTTGCCATGCTGACCCGGGTCACGCCAACCGGCGCCTGAGTCGCAGACTTGATCACTCAGGGCTAACGCCCAAATTGGCAATAGAGAAGTATCGCAAATGAGGGGGCATCATCATGCCTCTCAACGCCAGTCATGACGGGCCGATGCTTCTCTTTTAACCACTCCCTGATTAGAATGCGCCTCCCACAGGAGGCACATCACCCATGAGTAGTATCCAACTACGCACCACCCCGGATCGACTTCGTTACCTGGCTCTCTACGAAGGCATCGGGCTGGCACTGGTCGCACCGCTGATCAGCCAGCTGTTCGGTCAGGGCGTCGCCGAGGTCGGTTCGCTGGCCATCTTCTTCTCCATCGTCGCCACTGCCTGGACCTACGGCTGGAACCTGTTGTTCGACAAGGGGTTGCTCAAACTGTGCGGGCGCACCAACAAACGACCACTGGACCGCTTCCTGCACGCGTTTGGCTATGAGGCGAGCTTTATGATGCTCTCCCTCCCCTGCGTCATGTTCTGGCTCGATTTGGGAGTGTGGGACGCCCTGATGCTGGATCTCGGTTTCGTCGCCTTCTACCTCGTCTACATCATGGTCTTTACCTGGGCCTATGAGCGGATCTGGCCGCTGCCATCCAACCCGCAGACGGCATAAGGCCTCAGCCGCAATAAGGCTGACAGAAGGAAAAGTCAGGAAGGACCAATAGGAAGGATGTGAGAATCCCATAAAAACAATGCCAGTCAGCAAGCTGACTGGCATTGGACAAAACAGACTTTCGGACTTACTTGACGGCGTCTTTCAGAGCCTTGCCAGCCACGAATGAAGGCACGTTAGCAGCAGCAATCTGGATCTCTTTACCAGTTTGCGGGTTACGACCGGTGCGGCCTGCGCGGTGGGTGACCTTGAAGGTGCCAAAACCGACCAGTTGCACAGCATCGCCTTCTTTCAAGCTCTGGGTAATACCATTGATGATCTCTTCCAGAGCCACTTTGGCCTGAGCTTTGCTCAGATCTGCTTTGGCGGCAATCGCATCGACAAGTTGAGCTTTGTTCATAACATTTCCTTTATGATCGGGCATTTAGCGCTGGGTCACTCTATGCAAAAAAAAACGCACAGGCAAAGCCTTTATCGAGCCGAACGCGTCAAACGCTGGGGTTTTCATCAAGATCTGCGGAAATAGTCACATTCCACACGCGAAAAACCGTGGGCAGGCCTGAAACCTGCTAGCACGCAGACACAATCTCCTGACTATTTCTTCGCCACTTAACATTATCCCCCCATGGCTATTGACGCTTGCCCAGATTTTCCCTAGTTATAGGTTGTGTCACTGCTCAAACGGCTCGGAATACCGAACAATCGGCCAGCCTTTGCCCCACGGAGGGATAGGGATTATGTTGACGAAACTGGAACAGACCAAGCAGGCGCTGGCAGGCAAGCATAAAGCTATCGACGACTGGCTGGATGCAAGGCAAGCGTTGCTGGTTGGATACATGCAGCTGGCAGGCCTCACTCCGGCGCGGACCAAGCAACGCAGCCTGCCCAAAACAGAAGAGCTGCATCAGTTTTGCGACCGCCTGGTCGACTATGTCAGTGCAGGCCATTTCGAAATCTACCACCACGTCGTCACCGCCTTCGAGCAAGCCAGCGGCGAAACACTGGAGCTGGCCAAGCGCATCTATCCCCATATTCGTAACAGCACTGAATTCGCCCTCGAGTTCAACGACAAATACAGTGATGCCGACGAGGCCCAATTGCTGCTACTGGATGATGATCTCAATGAGTTGGGTCCGGTTCTGGAAGAGCGGTTCAAACAGGAAGATCGCCTGGTCAAGGCGCTTCATGTAGTGGAATCCTTGAGTACCCAGCAAGCCTGAATGCCATTTTCGGAGCAAGTTCAAGATACTGGCAACCAAGGTGGATTACACTCAGAGCAATGACCCTAGCGTCCACACTTATTGCATACAGGAGATGAGCATGTCTGAGCGCCGCCGTTTTGCACGGATCCTCTACTTGACCATGGCAGAACTCACCCAGGGGGAACAGAAGTGGCAGACCCAGCTTGTCGACGTCTCCTTGCAGGGAGCCCTGCTGATCCGCCCCGACGACTGGGAGAGCCGTGACAACAAGGAGTACCAGCTCAGCTTTATCCTGAGCGGTAGCGATATCGAGATCAAAATGCAGGTCGAGCTGACCCACGAAGCCAGCAAGAAGCTGGGTTTCTACTGCCACCACATCGATATCGACAGTGCCACCCATCTCAAGCGGATGATCGAGCTTAACGTCGGCGACGAAGAGCTGCTCCACCGCGAGCTGGAACAACTGCTGAGCGAGCATCTGGAACACAGCCAGCCCTGATGGCAGGTTCCAGCCCATAAAAAAGAGCGCCGAGGCGCTCTTTTTTCGTTGTGCGGTTGTCTCGATTGCAATGCTGAGGGATTACAGCGCCTCGAGTGCCTCAGACAGCTTCTTGACCGGCACCACTTCCATCCCTTCGATGGGATGCTTGGGGGCATTGGCGTGCGGCACGATGGCACGGCGGAAACCGTGCTTGGCCGCCTCCTGCAACCGCTCCTGGCCGGATGGCACCGGGCGAATTTCACCGGAAAGACCCACTTCGCCGAACACCACCAGATCCTTGGGCAGCGCCTGATCCCGGAAGCTGGAGACCATCGCCAGCAGCAGCGCCAGATCCGCGCTAGTCTCCTCGACCTTGACCCCGCCGACCACGTTGATGAAGACATCCTGATCCGCCATCTGCAGCCCGCCGTGACGGTGCAGCACCGCCAGCAACATGGCGAGCCGGTTGTGATCCATCCCCACCGCCACCCGGCGCGGGTTGGAGAGCTGGGAGTAGTCCACCAGCGCCTGCAACTCCACCAGCAGCGGCCGGGTACCCTCCCAGATCACCATGACGATGGAACCGGGCGCCTGCTCCTGCCCCCGGCTGAGGAAGATGGCGGAGGGGTTGCTCACCTCGCGCATCCCCTGTTCGGTCATGGCAAAGACCCCCAGCTCGTTGACCGCACCGAAGCGGTTCTTGTGGGAGCGCAGAGTCCGAAAACGGGAGTCATGACCGCCATCGAGCAGCACAGAGCAGTCGATGCAGTGCTCCAGCACCTTGGGACCCGCCAGACTGCCATCCTTGGTCACATGGCCCACCATAAAGATGGCCACATGGTTCTGTTTGGCATAGCGGGTCAGCAGCGCTGCCGCTTCGCGCACCTGTGAGACAGAACCGGGGGACGATTGCACATCCGCCACATGCATCACCTGAATGGAGTCAATCACCATGATCTGCGGCTGCTCCTGCTGGGCAATCAGGCAGATCTGCTCGACGCTGGTCTCGGAGAGCATTCGCAGCTTGTCGGTAGGCAGCCCAAGGCGGTTGGCCCGCATCGCCACCTGCTGGAGCGACTCCTCACCGGTAACATAGAGGGTTTTCATCCGCTCAGCGAGACCACACATGGTCTGCAGCAGCAGGGTCGACTTGCCCGCCCCCGGGTTGCCGCCGATCAGAATGGCCGAGCCGGGCACCACACCGCCACCAAGCACCCGATCCAGCTCCTTGAAACCTGAGGTAAAACGGGGAATTTCGGTGGTGGCGATCTCTGCCAGTGTCTGTACCTGACTGCCGACCGCGCCGGCATAACCGGTGTAACGGGCACTCTTGCCAGCGGGGCTCACCGAACCGAGGCGCACCTCGGTAATGGTATTCCACTCCTTGCACTCGCTGCATTGACCTTGCCAGCGTGTGAAGTCGGCACCACATTCGGAACAAACATAAGCAGTTTTATTTTTGGCCATTGATAACTCGGGGACAGGATGAATTCCTGCTTGATATACTTGTTTGCGACCGACAGATCAAACCCAGAATCGGAAAAGTGACTTTCCGTGGCAGGAACAAATGGATTCAGAACACCAGCAACATCTGATTGAACAACTCGTCCCCTTGCTGCGGGAGAAAGATTTCGAGGAGATCTTCAACCGCATGACCCAGGAGGAAAACAGCAACAGCCGTTTTCTGATCAAGATGGAGCTCAAGCGCAAGTGCTCCCCCTGCCGCAGGGTCATCGACATGCGCGATGAGCTGGAGGATGAGTGCCTGGTGCATGAGTTCGACGGCATCACTCACTTCATGCCCGCCGATGCGATAGCCCTGTTCCAGTCCCAGTGCTATCTCTACCGCGATATCTATACCCTCGGCGTCTACGAGGCGCTGCAACAGTGGCAAAAACAACACCACAACGCCCGCGTGGATGGTCAGCTGTCGCCGCCGGCCAGCCCCTTCCGGCAATATGATGTAAACACCATCGCCTTTGCCAGCTACTATGGCCGCCGCCAGGAGCGGATGCACTTCAGCTCGCCGGTGCTGATCAAGTTTCAGGACGGGGAGAAGCTGTTCGCCAAGAGTTCCGATCTCTCGCTGGGTGGCATGCGGGTCTCGGTTCCCTATCTGCCGAACTATCACACCGGCGCCCAGGTGGAGGTCTTCTTTACCGGACTGGAGCGGGACACCCCCAATCCGGTGCTGCATCAGCCGGTCGGCTATCAGATCCTCGGCGAAGAGAGCAAAGAGGGGAAATACTGGCTGCGACTGGTGCGCTCCGGCGAACAACCCGCCTTCGACGCCTTCCTCAGCGACTTTATCGACGCCAACAAGATCCGCTATCGGGTCAGCGTCGACTATCTGCTCTCCGCCGCCATCATCAAGGGGTATGAGCAGTTCTATCTGCCGCGGATGACCGGCATGCCGCTCTTCTTCGGCACCGGCGACAGCCCCAATCTCGAGATAGCCCTGCGTACGGAAAACAACCAGCACCTGCTGGAGTATTGGCGCGATGAGAAAAACCGCGATGCCCTCGCGGGCCTTTTCAGCGCAGAGCGGATGAAACGGCTCTGCCCGGCCCCCGGCACCACCACCGAGACCATCATCTACTGCTTTACCCACACGGTGCGCAGCCACATCTACTTCTTCTCCGCCACCGCCGAGGAGCTGCGCCAGAGTGGCCTCACCGCCCTCTTCTTCCAGGTGGGCTCGCGCCGCCCCAGCTGGCGTGTCTACAAGTTCACGCTGGAGGCGTGCGATCTGGTCGAAGCGGATGTGGGGCAACTGCAGGGGCAGGACAACCCGCAGTTGCAAGACATCCTGCTGCTCGAGCGGCTCAAGCAGGTCGGCTACTGCGGCCTGTTGCAGGAGATCGGCCTGGAGTCCCAGCGGGAAGAGTTCCATCAGGAAGGGGTCAGCAACAACGCCAACGAGCTGCAGCGCTTTGGTCACGAACAGGGGGTTGCTCCGTTCGAGATCGAAACCCTGCACTATGTTCAGCTGCGCAAGGAGTCGCGCTACATCCACAAGACGGCGGTCGCCATCCATCACAACGGCAAATCCTGGATCGGCTGGACCCGCGACATCTCGACACACGGCCTGCAAATCGAGCTGGAAGATGCCTTTATCGGCGAGAAAAACGATGTGGTGACCATCGCCCTGCCCCGCTTGCAGGAGCTTTCCAAGAGCATGGATCTGCAGCGCCTCTCCTACCGGCTGGTCAGCCTCAACATGACCCGCACCGTGCTGCACCTCTGCATCGAAGGGGATTCGGATCGCCATACCGGCCGCCAGTTTTTCAGCCTGCTGATCGAGAGCAACCAGAACAAGCTCAAGGCGGCGCAGGAGCAGCGTCGCTATCGCGGGCTGGCGCGGGCACTGCGCAACATCTACACCCACCACCTGTTCAACTCGCCGGTCTACGTCAACAAGCTGAAAGGCGCGCCCAAACCGGCCTCCATCGGCAAATCCCTGCAACCGCGCAGTCTGCAGCGGTTGCTGCAAGCCTGTGCAGAGCTGCCGGAGCAGGAGAACCTCTATCCGCTGTTTCAGGGGGAGCTGCTCAAGGAGCTGCTGATGAACCCGCTGCGCGCCATCGAGCGGGAGGACAAACCGAGAGAGGACGAGGTCTATATCGCCAGCATCCAGACCAAGGCCGGCCTGCCCATCTTCAGCAGCCGGCTGGCCAGCAGCTTTGCCAATGTCAAAGAGAAGCGTCAGTTCATCGAGCTGGCGCAGCAACAGGGGGAGTTCTACTCGGTGCTGGTCGGCATCTCCCGTACCGGACGGCCCGACACCAACTTCATCGCCAACGAGCTGGACTACATCGCCAAGTTCGCCATCCACAAGGCACGCAAGCTGGAAGAGGAGCTCTGGAGCGTGGTGGGGGTGGGCGAACTGACCGATACCACCCAGGCCACCCTGTTCCGCTTTGGCATCACGCCGCCGCTGAACTGAAGATCCCGGAACATACAGAAATGAAACAGGGCGCTCAATGCGCCCTGTTTTTTTGTCATGCTGCCTGCGGGTTGAGCAGCCAGTCGAGGATCTGGGGAAAGTGATCCTCCTGGGCCTGCGGGGCGGTCAGCATATTGATGTGGTCATAATCGAGGCGGTTGCCGTTGTCCCGCCCCAATCGGGTGTGACGTGTGGCCGAACCCATCTCGTCGCTGAAGCGGCGCACATCGGTCGGGTGACCCAGCACCTTGTCCGCTTTGGCCGAGATCATCCAGAGCGGTGGCCAGTTGACCCGTGCCGCCGCCTCGTCATAGGCAAAACCGTCGTGAGGATCCTGCCAGGGGCCGCACTTGACCCAGGGGATGGTCTCCTGCAGATAGCGCAGCGGCTCGTCGTCAGCACCGATCTTCAGAGTGCGAGCCGCCAGAAAACCACGGCGGCGGGCCAGCCAGGGGGCCAGCCGATTCCAGATCAGATCCACCTTCAGCCAGCGCTCGGGATTGTGCACCGACACGCCGCGCTTGGTGCCAAAAAACAGCAGACTGGCCACCTGATCCGCCAGCTCGGGGAAGCGCACCAGGGTCGAGGCCATGATGACACCGCCCCAGGAGTGGGCCACCCAGTGCACCTTGAAGCCATGATGGCGCTCGGCAATCCAGCGCTGCAGGGCGGGCAGATCCTCGGTGATCAGCTCATGCTGACCGTGCTCTGCCTGCTCGGCGATGGCAGGAGTGCTGAGCCCCCGCCCCCGTAAATCAGCCACATAGACCTGATAGCCGTGACGGGCCAGAAAGCAGGCCAGCCCCTTGCCCGATTCGGTATAGAAGATCCGCCCGTTCTCGATGGCGCCATGCACCATCAGGATCGGCTCTCCATGCACGGCGACCCGGGGTTTGATGTGGCGCACATGCAATTGATGGCCACCACAGGGGATAAACAGAGACTGCTGCAACAATTCCATTTTTATTGGTTTCCTCCTTGAAACACTGTTAGCGCTTGTCCCAGCGTTGCTCGCTACAGGCCCGCGCCGCCAGCAGGCAGATCACCCCCTCCAAATCGTGATGATTGAGGGTGGCCGCCGCCTGCGCCCGCACCAGCGGCTTGGCGTGAATGGCAATGCCAAGGCCCGCGCCCCCCATCATTTTGAGATCGTTGGCACCATCGCCGATGGCCACGGTCTGGGCGGCAGCAATGCCGTACTCCTGAGCCAGCTGCTGCAACACCTCGGCCTTGACGCTGGCGTCGACGATGCGCCCGCTCACCTTGCCGGTCAGCTGACCCCCCTCCACCGCCAGCTCGTTGGCGAAGATGGCATCGAGCCCCAGATCGCGCTGCAACTGGCCAGCAAAACGGGTAAAACCGCCGGAGGCGATGGCCACCTTCCAACCCGCCCCTTTGAGGGTATCGACCATCAGCTGCAATCCCGGCATCCAGGGCATCCATGCCGCCACCTCGTCGAGAATGGTGACCGGCGCCCCTGCCAGCAGGGCCACCCGATTGCGCAGGCTGTCGGAAAACTCCAGCTTGCCCTGCATCGCCGCGGCCGTCACTGCCGCCACCTGCTCGCCAACCCCGGCAAGTCGGGCAATCTCGTCTATACACTCGATGCGGATCGCGGTGGAATCCATATCCATCACCAGCAGGCCGGGCTCGTTCAGGGTCGGCAGGGCGGGCAGATGGCAGAGATCGATCTCCCACTCACCGCTCTTGAGCTCGGCCACCAGCTCGGCAGAAAATCTATCGCAGCCAAGCAGTAGCAACGGCACGCCCGCCACCTCGGTGGGAGGATAGAGGGTGGCCGCCAACTTCTGTGCAGCCAACAGTGGCGACAGACGCGCCAGATGGGAGGCGCCCAGCCCCTTGCCAAACAGCACCAACCAGCCGCCAGCCTGCAGAGTCTCTGTCGGTTGCAACGCATCTGCGCTGAGCTGCCAACAGGGTGAGCCGGACAACAACGCGGGCCAATCGGATAACAGAGGGGGGAGCCGGGACAACAACATAAGGGATACGCCTTCCTTGGTGATCAGGGGGTTAACAATGCTGGCCCAGAGTAGCGTATTGCTTTTTGTACAGGCAAGCGCCAAGATCCCGCCACTCCTTGTTACCATGAGGTCTCGCGCTTGCAGCGTCATCTTCCCATCAAACGTGTTCTCAGCCTGGGTGCCGGTATCCTGCTCGGATGCTGGGTGCTCGGTGTGCTCATCCATATGCAGGGTGAAAGCCAGGCCTCGCTGCACAGCGAAGCGCGCAACCGGGCACAGGCGCTGGTCGCCTATGCTGCCCGCGACATGAAACGCTGGATCAAGGAGGAGAAGAGCAGCGAGCTGGAGCGGCTGGCGCGGGATCTGGCTGCGGAGCCGGAGATCCTCGATGCCACCCTCTACGACGGACGCGGCATTCCCCTCGCCCAGTCTGAGCAGGCGGTGCCGCTGGAGAGCCTGCTGCCCATCGGCAGCGATAACAAGTCACTGCCGGAGCAGGGCAAGGGGCGGATCCAGTTCGTACAGGAGATCCGGGATGGCGAGCAGACCATCGGCTTCCTGCGCATCACCCTGGAAGAACAACAGATGCTGGCAGACAAGGACACCCGGCTCAAGGTGGTGCAGGAGAAACAGCGGCTGATGCTGCTGGTGGCCCTGCTGGCCGGGGTGCTCATCTCCTACGGCGTGCGCCGTAACTACATGCGGGTGCGCAAGCACAAGAAAAAGAGTACGCCCCCCTCGCCACCTCCGGAAAACTGATGGCGCAACCAGAGAGCTGATACAAAAACGGCGGCCAGAAGGCCGCCGTTTCTTATTCGCGAAGGAATTACTTATCGCCCAGCAGGACGGAATCCAGTGCGATTTCGATCATGTCGTTGAAGGTCAGCTGACGCTCTTCAGAGGTGGTCTGCTCACCGGTACGGATATGGTCGGAGACGGTGCAGATGGTCAGCGCCTTGGCACCGTACTCTGCGGCCACGCCGTAAATACCGGCGGCTTCCATCTCGACACCCAGGATGCCGTATTTTTCCATGACGTCGAACATGGAGGGGTCCGGAGTGTAGAACAGGTCGGCGGAGAAGATGTTACCGACGCGCACGGCAACGCCCTTGTTCTTGGCAGCTTGCACGGCATTGGCAACCAGGTCGAAGTCAGCGATGGCAGCGAAGTCGTGATCTTTGAAGCGCAGACGGTTTACTTTGGAATCGGTGCAGGCACCCATACCGATCACCACGTCACGCAGTTTCACGTCTTCACGCACAGCGCCACAGGAGCCCACGCGGATCAGGGTCTTCACACCGTAATCGGTGATCAGCTCTTTGGCGTAGATGGAGCAGGACGGGATACCCATGCCGTGACCCATGACGGAGATACGACGGCCCTTGTAGGTACCGGTGAAACCGAACATGTTGCGCACGTCGCAGATCTGCTCGACGTTCTCCAGGAAAGTTTCAGCGATGTACTTGGCGCGCAGGGGGTCGCCCGGCATCAGCACGGTATCAGCAAAGGCGCCATCTTTCGCATTGATATGAGGAGTTGCCATTCTCTTGATTCCTTCACACTAGGTTGAGTTTTATTGTTTTATAAATTGCCCGCCGCCGAAGTGGCGGGCGGGTAAATTACAGGAAGCTGGTACCGTACGCCAGTTTCGGCAGGCCATGGTAAGCCGCGATGCTCTGGCCGATATCGGCAAAGGTCTCGCGACGACCGACGGAGCCGGCCTTGACCGGCTTGCCGAAGAACAGCACAGGAATGTATTCGCGGGTGTGGTCGGTGCCACCCCAGGTCGGGTCACAGCCGTGATCGGCAGTCAGCACCACCACGTCGCCATCTTGCAGCAGCTCAAACAGCTCCGGCAGGCGGGAATCGAAATACTCCAGCGCACCGGCATAACCGGCAACATCACGGCGGTGGCCGTAGGAGGAGTCGAAGTCCACAAAGTTGGTGAAGACGATGGTGTTGTCACCGGCCGCTTTCACCTCTTCCAGCGTGCGATCCCACAGCTCGGTCAGACCGGTCCCTTTCACCTGCTTGGTGATGCCCTGCTGGGCATAGATGTCGGCGATCTTGCCGATGGAGACTACCTGACCGCCCGCATCTTTCATGTAATCCAGCACGGTCGGCGCCGGCGGCAGCACTGAGTAGTCGTGACGGTTGCCGGTGCGCTTGAAGTTGCCCTTGCCAGTACCTACGAACGGACGCGCAATCACGCGGCCGATGTTGTAGGGCTCCAGCAGCTCGCGCACGATGTGGCACAGCTCATAGAGCTTCTCGAGGCCGTAGGTCTCTTCGTGGCAGGCAATCTGGAACACGGAGTCGGCAGAGGTGTAGAGGATCGGCTTGCCGGTGCGCATGTGCTCTTCGCCCAGATCGTCCAGCACCTGGGTACCGGAAGCGTGGCAGTTGCCCAGATAGCCCGGCAGACCGGCCTTCTCGACGATGGCGTCCAGCAGCTCCTGCGGGAAGCTGTTGTGGTGATCCTTGAAGTAGCCCCACTCGAACAGCACAGGCACACCGGCGATCTCCCAGTGACCGGACGGGGTGTCCTTGCCGGAGGAGAGCTCCTGCGCAAAGCCGTAGGCACCGACCACCTCGATATCTTTCTTCAGCCCTTCCGGGAAGTAGCCGGAGGCCTGCTCGCAGGCGTGGCCCAGACCCAGCTTGTTGAGGTTGGGTAGATTGAGGGCGCCACGGCCTTCAATTTCACCTGCCGCACACGCCTTGGCGATATGGCCAAGGGTGTTGGCGCCCACATCTCCGAACTTGTCGGCGTCGGCAGCAGCGCCAATACCGAAAGAGTCCATCATCAGAATAAAGGTACGTTTCATGGGTCTTCCCCTTGTTACAAATCGGCCAGGGTGATACGGCGGTACACTTCAGGCAGTGCCTCCGGCCGCTCGCCACCAATCCGGACAGCCGCCCGCACCATGCTGGCAGCCTGAGCATATTGCTCTTCAGTCTGAGCGTGGATCATCGCGATCGGCTTGTCAGCATCAACACTTTGACCCAGGCGGATAAAGTCGGTCAGACCGACCGCATAATCAAGTTTGTCACCGGCAGCGCGGCGACCACCGCCCATGGCGACCACGGCCAGACCCAGCTCGCGGGTATCCATGGCGGTCACGAAACCGCTGTTGGCCGCGAAGACCGGGCGCACGATGGCGGCTTTGGGCAGGTAAGCGTCGTAACGCTCCATAAAATCGGCCGGGCCACCGAGACCAGTCACCATGCGACCGAAGATTTCGGCCGCCTTGCCGTTATCCAGCACCGCCTGCAGCTTGGTGCGGGCATCGCGCTCGTCGCTGGCAAGACCGGCGGAGATAAGCATCTCGGCGCACAGCGCCATGGTCACTTCGTGGATGCGCGGGTTGCGGTATTCACCGGTCAGGTAACGCACCGCTTCACGCACTTCCACCGCGTTACCGGCGCTGGAGGCCAGCACCTGGTTCATATCGGTCAAGAGCGCAGAGGTACGGCAACCGGCACCGTTGGCCACGGCCACAATGCTCTTGGCCAGCTCTTCAGACGCTTCGAAGGTCGGCATAAAGGCGCCGGAGCCCACTTTCACATCCATCACCAGCGCTTCGAGCCCGGAGGCGAGCTTCTTGGAGAGGATGGAGCCGGTGATCATGGCGATGGATTCGACGGTTGCAGTAATGTCACGTACTGCATAGATACGCTTGTCAGCGGGGGCAAGATCGCCAGTCTGGCCGATGATGGCCACGCCAGCCTCTTTCACCACTTTCAGGAAACGGTCGTTGTCGACCGAGGTCTGGTAGCCGGGAATGGCGTCCAGCTTGTCGAGGGTACCGCCGGTGTGGCCTAGGCCACGGCCGGAGATCATCGGCACGAAACCGCCGCAGGCAGCGACCATCGGGCCAAGCATCAGGGAGACAACGTCCCCCACCCCGCCGGTGGAGTGCTTGTCGACAATCGGGCCACCCAGATTGAGGTGATCCCAGGTCAGCACCATGCCGGAGTCGCGCATGGCGCAGGTCAGGGCAACCCGCTCATCCATGGTCATGTCTTTGAAGTAAACCGCCATCGCCAGCGCGGCAATCTGCCCCTCGCCGATGGTGTTGTTGGTAATGCCCTGAACGAAGAATTGAATTTCTTGGGTACTGAGCGCTTCACCGTTGCGCTTCTTGCGAATAATTTCTTGAGGCAAAAACATCTTTCATTCCCTCCGCCATTGCTGGCGTTACACAAGCCTGAATCCTTGCCCGCACACCGCATGGTGGGGGCTAACAGGGCGGACAGCCGTCCGCCCTCTCATCAACCTATTAGTAACCGCTGGTGTTGGCCGGCTTGTCGCCATGCCCCAAAGTGGCCAGCAGACTGGCCAGCAGGCTGGATGCACCAAAGCGGAAGGTACGGGCGGATACCCAGTCGTTGCCGAGGATCTCTTCGGCCATGGCCAGGTACTGACCCGCCACGGCGGCATCTTTCACGCCACCGGCCGGCTTGAAGCCGACTTTCGGATTCTTGGCCTTGATCACTTCCATCATGATGCGTGCCGCTTCTGGGGTCGCATTGACCGGCACCTTGCCGGTGGAGGTCTTGATGAAGTCGGCACCGGCATCGATACAGATCTCGGAAGCGCGACGGATCAGCGCCTCTTCTTTCAGCTCGCCGGTTTCGATGATCACTTTCAGCAGCACGTTGGCACCGCAGGCCTCTTTACAGGCTTTGACCAGATCAAAACCAATCTGTTCATTGCCGGCCATGAAGGCGCGATACGGGAACACCACGTCCACTTCATCAGCACCGTAGGCGACAGCGGCACGGGTCTCGGCCACGGCGATCTCGATGTCGTCGTTGCCGTGGGGGAAGTTGGTCACGGTCGCAATGCGTACGTCGGCTGCGCCGATCTCACGCAGGATTTTGCGAGCGATAGGGATAAAACGGGGGTAGATGCAGACGGCGGCGGTCAGGCCAGCCGGTGACTTGGCCTTATGGCACAGGTCGATCACCTTCTGATCGGTGTCGTCATCGTTCAGGGTGGTCAGGTCCATCAGGTTCAGGGCGCGCTGAGCGGCCACTTTCAGATCAGTCATTCTGTTCTCCAAAGTCTCGATTTAATCCAGATAACCGGGCACCACCAGACCATCCAGCGATGGATGCACAGGCAGTAATCCCCAGCTATACGGGAATGGAATTACAGTGCGAAGGCACCGGCACTATCGGGATGCTATTCAAAACACCCTGCAGGCACTGCGACTGTAAATAAGGCAAGAGCCCTGTCACTTTCTTACAAAAGTGCGGACTTGGTTCCATGAAGACTTGAGAAAGGCCGACAACATCTGACCCGACTTCCCAATCAATTCCATTTGACCGCCAACACCCGATTTCATCGAGTATTAGTCATTGCCAGCACCCTGCTGGCAACGCCTATTTCAGCCGAGATACCCCCTGTTTGCAAGCCGGATTTGCCAATTTCAGAGGTACCTCACATCTGGCAAATCCGCATTCAAAAATGCCTTACGAAAAGAAGCGCGTCAGGATCCAGGAGTAGGCCAATCCCCCCAGATAGACCCCGACGATCCCCATTACCCCGGACAAAACGGGAGGCGCCGGGATCGGCAATTTGAGGAAAGAAAACAACAAACCAACTATAAAGCCGGCCACCATCGCCAGTAGCACTTCATTCATATAACCTCCGATTTGACTCATTTTATTATTAGTTTAGATAGGAAAACGGTTGTCACCGCTCCATACGCGAACGCCACGGCAGATGCCGTGGCGTTCGTGTTTATACCCTGTCAGTCAGGCGGCGATTACATGCCGGACAGTGCCAGGAAGAAGCCTGCGATAGTGGCAGACATCAGGTTGGACAGAGAGCCAGCCAGTACGGCTTTCAGACCAAAGCGTGCAATGGTGCCGCGGCGGTTCGGCGCCATGGACCCCAGACCACCCAGCAGGATGGCAACAGAGGAGAGGTTGGCAAAACCACACAGTGCGAAGGAGATGATCGCCTTGGTGTGATCGGACATGGCCACACCGTTGATCAGCACTTCGTCTTTCAGGTACGGAGCGAAGTTCAGGTAAGCCACGAACTCGTTCACTACCAGCTTCTGACCGATGAAGGAACCGGCAACGACCGCTTCGCTCCAGGGCACACCAATCAGGAAGGCCAGCGGGGAGAAGATCCAGCCCAGCAGCAGTTCCAGAGAGAGTTGCGGATAACCGAACCAGCCACCCACACCGGAGAAGATGCCGTTGATCATGGCAATCAGACCGATGAAGGCCAGCAGCATGGCGCCTACGTTCAAGGCCAGTTGCATACCGGCAGAGGCGCCAGCAGCAGCAGCGTCAATGACGTTGGCAGGCTTGTCATCCAGCTCGGCATCGGCAGAGCTTTCGTCGTAGTTCGGGGTCTCGGTTTCGGGAACCAGCAGCTTGGCGAACAGCAAACCACCCGGTGCAGCCATGAAGGAGGCAGCAATCAGGTACTCCATCTTCACGCCCATGGAGGCGTAACCGGCCAGTACGGAACCGGCAACGGAAGCCAGACCACCACACATGACGGCGAACAGCTCGGAGTCAGTCATCTTGGAGATGTAAGGACGAACCACCAGCGGCGCTTCGGTCTGACCGACGAAGATGTTGGCAGTTGCAGAGAGGGATTCGGTGCGGGAAGTACCCAGTACTTTCTGCAGACCGCCGCCCAGCAACTTGATGACCATCTGCATGATGCCCAGGTAGTAGAGCACTGCAATCAGGGAAGAGAAGAAGATGATGACCGGCAGAACACGGAAGGCAAAGACAAAGCCGCCGCCACCGAACACTTCAAACATCTTGTTGCTGACCAGACCGCCAAACAGGAAGTCGATCCCGTTCTGGCCGTAGCTGATCACGCTGGATACCGCGTCGGACACGCCGACCAGGATATCGCGACCAACCGGAACATAGAGAACAAACGCCCCCAGACCGGCTTGAATTGCGAACGCACCGACAACGGTACGGACGTTGATTGCCTTGCGATTGCTGGAGAACAGCACCGCGATAAGGACGAGCGTCGCCATCCCTACCAGACCCATGAACAAATTCATTATTATCTTCCTCTAGTAGCACCTGACTTGTTAGCGAGTTGTTATTAAACCCAACTAATCAAGGGGAGCGCATTATACTAATTAAAGTCCGATAAAATAGAATGCTGGTCACATTTTATCGTTATCAAAATGTCCAAGTGTCACAAAATTAGACAGCAAACGATTTTTACGCTCATTTTTTTTCCTGACAACTAAATCAAGTGTTGCGAATTTGTTTCATGGCTATTGGTCGTGATGGAAAATATGCCGGGCAGTTTCAAATAACACCTTGGCAACATCTGCCGATGGTTCCTCCCGCAAGGTCATCAATATTTCCGCTATTTTCGGCAGCGCTTCCGGGGTATTCCGGGTGCCTTGCTCACCTTGTAAGGGCATATCGGGCGAATCGGTTTCCAGCACCAGAGCCTCGAGCGGCATGGCCCGAAATACCTCTCGCGTCTTGTTCGCCCGTTCAAAACTGATCACCCCGCCCACCCCGAGTCGAAAGCCCAGTTGCCAGAAAGCCTCCGCCTGCTGCAACGAACCGCTGAAAGCATGGATCACCCCGCCACGAGGCGGCTTGAAACGGCGCAACAGCTTGGCCACAGTGTCATTGGCACGCACCGAGTGGATCATCAGGGGAAGCCCGACATCGGCAGCCAGCCGGATCTGAGCCTCAAACAGCGCAAGCTGCCCCTCCTGCGGCACGTGAGAACGGAGGTCCAGCCCGCACTCGCCAATGGCCACCAGCCCGGCAGGCTGGCTCATCACCAGCATTCGCAACCGCTCCATCACCCCCTCCCGCTGTTCACCGGCATACCAGGGATGAATGCCCAGACCATAAAAGAGGCCGTCATGTTGCTCTGCCAGTGCCATCACACGAGTCCAGTTATCCTCTGCGATGGCAGGAATGATATACTCCGTCACCCCTAATGCCCGACAACGGGCCAGCAGCGCCTCCCTGTCCTGGTCGAACACCGGAAAGTCGAGATGGCAATGTGTATCTATCAGCTGCATATCACTCACACCTGTTTGCGGTATTTAATGGGTCATTGAACATGATGAACAACAGAAACAACGGCTTTACCCTGATTGAACTGGTGCTGGTGATCATAGTGCTGGGGATCCTGGCCGTCACCGCCCTGCCCCGCTTTATCAATATCAAGGATGATGCCCTGAAAAGCACGGTCTCGGCGACCGCAGGCAGCTTTGCCAGTGCGGTACAGCTTGCTCATGCTGGCTGGGCGGTGAAGGCGAAGGGGGAGCCGCTGGCACTCTATAACTTTAGCGGCATGGGCAAGCAGGATCTCGACATCAACAGCTACGGCTGGCCGGTGGGCACCAAGGAGGATCAGAATGGTCAGGGGCCTGATGTCATATTTCCCGGTGGCGACAGCGATAAGATCTCCGTCAACAGCCGGGATGACTGCGAGAGCCTGTTCGGCGCCCTGCTCGACACCGATCTGACGGCGGTCGATGAACTCCATACCGATTCAAAGAGTGATTACATCTCCCGACTCATCCAGGCAAACGGGCAGGCTGATGGCACGCTTCGCCACGATAACTGCCGCTACATCCTGCGCGACTCAATCAACCGCTTCCAGACCAACCCGGATTATCGAAACGGCCTCGGCTTCGAGTACAACAGCGTTACCGGTGCCGTGACCCGCAATTTTGATTGAGCTCAGCCTCTTCTGTGCAAGCTCGCTCTTTGCTTGAATCATCATCATAACGAACCGGCGTGCAGCAGCGCCGGTTCTCCTGAGTGAGCCCCCACTCCTCGCACCACGCGTCGTAACGGGCCAGCCAACGCAGCAATACCCCTTTCATCGTCACACCTCCGCCAACGGATTCGGTTCAAAAACCATCCTAATCAGAGTCGGCAAGGGGAGCAAGTCATCCCCATAACCGCGATCAGGCGGAATAAAAAGAGCCGGTCAGCATGGCTGACCGGCTCTTTTAACATTCCCTGAAGAGGTTATCCGATGAGCGACAGCTCATCAGCCTCACAGACTCTTCAGCTTCTCTTCCGGCAGGGCCAGCTCGTCGTTGTGATTGACGCCGATACCGCGCTCCAGCACATGACGGGCGATGGCGTGCGCCTCTTCCAGCGAGTGCATGCTGTAGGTACCGCACTGATACTCGTTCAGCTCGGGGATCTTGGCCTGATCCTGCACGGTCAGCACGTCGCTCATGGCGGCCTGCCAGGCGGCGCCAACCCGGGCTTCGTCCGGTGCGCCGATCAGGCTCATGTAGAAGCCGGTACGGCAACCCATGGGGGAGATGTCGATGATCTCCACGCCGTTGCCGTTCAGGTGATCACGCATAAAACCGGCGAACAGGTGCTCCAGCGTATGGATACCGCGCTCGGAGAGGATCTCCTGGTTCGGCACACAGAAACGCAGGTCGAACACGGTAATAGTGTCCTTGTTCGGGGTCTGCATGGTCTTGGCCACACGCACCGCTGGCGCTTCCATACGGGTGTGGTCAACGGTAAAACTGTCCAATAACGGCATTTCTGACTCCTGATTTGGTTACCAGAACCAGCCCCCACGGGAGAGCTGATCCTTGCATTGACGGTACTGGGCGCCGTAGCGCTGGGCGCGAGCTTCCACCTTGCGCGAGGTCTTCATCAACCACCCCTTGCTGCGATAGCTGCCACGCCGGTAGCCACCCCACCCTTCGTGATAGTTGAGGTACTGGCCATAGGCATCCCACTTGGAGGTGCCATTGAGCCGCTGGGCTTTGTTAGTGTACCAACCCATAAAATCGATGGCGTCGGCAAAATCATCGCGGTCACTCCAGCTGTTGCCGGTTTCCCGCTGGTAATCAGCCCAGGTTTCATCTTTGACCTGAGCATAACCATAAGCCGAACTGGCCCGCCCGGTCGGGATGAAGAGGAAATACTGCATCGGCGGCTGGGCATCATGTACGTAAGAGGACTCCTGATACATCATGGCCATCACCACATGGATCGGCGTCCCCCATTTCTCGTTCATCTTGAGCGCGGCCTTGTGCCACTCAGGCTTCTCGCGAAAGATCTGGCACAGATTCTCCGGCTGGGCCGGTGGACGGGTACTACAAGCAGTCAGGCCCGCCAACAGGCTGGCGACCACCAGGAAGCGCATCCACCCCATCAAATGAGGTCGCACTTCACGCATCAGGTCAGGTAAAGAGATAGCCAAGGTCAGATCGCGTCTTCGTTCTCTTCGCCGGTACGGATACGAATGACACGCTCCACCTCGCAGACGAAGATCTTGCCATCACCAATCTTGCCGGTGCGGGCGGTGTTCTGGATCGCTTCCAAACAGGCATCGAGATCCTCGTCCTGCACCACCAGCTCCACCTTCACTTTCGGCAAGAAGTCGACCATATATTCGGCACCGCGATAGAGCTCGGTATGGCCCTTCTGGCGGCCGAAGCCTTTGACTTCGGATACGGTCATGCCGTTGATGCCGATCTCGGCCAGGGCCTCGCGCACATCGTCCAGCTTGAACGGTTTGATGATGGCTTCAATCTTCTTCATGGTGACTCCTTACCAGTTCTGTTTGCCGAACCCGGATGTAATTGGGTAACGGCGATCCTTACCAAAGTTGCGAGCCGTAATGCGGGGCCCGACCGCCGCCTGACGGCGCTTGTATTCGTTGAGGTCCACGAGGCGGATCACCTTGCGCACCACCGCTTCCTCGAAGCCTTCTGCCACCATGTCGGCGACCGAGGCATCCTCTTCCACGTAACGCTTGAGGATGGCATCGAGGATGTCGTATGGCGGCAGGCTGTCCTGATCCACCTGATCAGGCGCCAGCTCCGCTGAAGGAGGACGGTCGATAACCCGCTGCGGGATCACATAGTCAACCGAGTTGCGATATTCGCACAACTTGAAGACCAACGTCTTGGGCACATCTTTCAGCACGTCGAAACCGCCCGCCATGTCACCGTACAACGTGGCATAACCGACTGCCATTTCGCTCTTGTTGCCGGTAGTCAGCACGATACGACGACGTTTGTTGGAGAGCGCCATCAGCAACACACCGCGGCAGCGGGCCTGCAGGTTCTCTTCGGTGGTATCGCGGGCGGTACCTTCAAACAACGGCGCCAGCTGGGTCATAAATCCTTCGAACATCGGCTCGATAGAGATGATGTTGAACTCAACCCCCATCCGCTCGGCCTGCGCCTTGGCATCTTCCACACTCATCTGTGCTGTGTAGCGGAACGGCATCATTACCGCCTGCACCTTGTCGGCACCGATGGCATCGGCCGCAATGGCCAGCGTCAGCGCCGAGTCGATGCCGCCGGATAGACCCAGCACCGCGCCGTGAAAGCCGTTCTTGGTGACATAGTCGCGCACTGCCAGCACCAGAGCCTGATAGGTCTCTGCCAACGGCTCAAGCGGCGCAGCCGGTTCACACTCTTTCACCGGCTGGCCATCAGCAAAACGTACCAGCGCCAACTCTTCGGCAAACGGGGCCAGCTTGTGAGTCAACTCGCCCTGGCTACTGAACACCTTGGAGCAGCCGTCGAAAATCAGCTCATCCTGACCGCACACCTGATTGAGGTAGACCAGCGGCAGACCGGTCTGATCGCAGCGCTCCGCCATCAGCTCGCGGCGGATCCAGGGTTTCGCCTGATCGTAGGGCGACGCATTGATAGTGAGCAGCAGCTCGGCACCCGCCGCCTTGGCGGCCAGCGCCGGGCCAGGCTGCCACAGATCTTCACAGATGAGCAGCCCCAGCTGGTGACCACGGAACGGCACCACGCAGGTCTCGGTTGCCGCGGTGAAGTAGCGCTTCTCATCAAACACGCCGTAGTTGGGCAAGTCCTGCTTGAAGTAACGGGCAATCAGCTTGCCCTGCTCATAGAGTGACGCCGCGTTGTAGAGCGCCTCCCCTTCACGCCAGGGATGCCCCACCAAAATGGCACAGTTGCCCTGCCATTCGGCAACACGAGCCAACGCGGCTTCGACCCGCATCATCAGATCGGCGCGCAGCAGCAGATCTTCCGGTGGATAACCGGTCAGGGCCAGCTCGGAGCAGACCAGCAGATCAGCACCTTGCTGTTCGGCCTGAGCCGCCGCAGCGAGCACTTTGTCAGTGTTATCTTCGATGGCGCCTACCGTCAGATTCAACTGGGCAAGCATCAGAGAGAGGGCTTTTGCCATGGCGATGCATCTTGAATTCGAAAATGATGGGGAATGATAAAGAAAAGGGGGGCAATCTGCCAGTTCAAGACAGGCGTAACCGTGTGACAGCAACCAGTGAGAAGGATAAGCTGTAGATAGTCACGGAACGACAGGCCTTCGCAGATATGAAAAACGCCGGATTTACCCTGATGGAGTTGATGATAGCCATTGCACTGGGCGTCATTCTGTTGGGGATTGGTATTCCTTCTTTGGGCTCTCTGCTTAAAGACAGCACGGCTAACTATGAAAGCGAGCGGTTGATTAAGCTCCTGCGCTTTGCGCGCACCCACGCTATCAGTGACCAGCAAACCGTCACCGCATGCCTAATAAACAACAATAACGAGTGTGTTGAACAGGATCCGGTTCAATTATTGGTTTTCATCGATGATGACGGTAATGCCGAGCTGGACGAAGGGGAAGTAGAACTCGCACGCACACCAGCTTTTACTCCAGATGCCACCATCAGTTCAACCAGACCCCGAGTCTTGTTTGCCGCTGATGGAACCAGCCTAGGTACCAATATGACCGTAAGGGTCTGCATCAGCGAAGAACCCAGAGTTGATGTTGTAATCGCAGCATCAGGTCGCAGCAGTAAATCCGAAACCATCAGCATTTGCCCTTGACCACTATCTTGGCTGCAGTTTCTCTTGCCGTTGCGCAGCCTCAAGATTGAATGGCTGTTCGGTTGGCTGACACTCGATAACACTCTTCACCATCAGGAGTTGCCCATTCAGTTCAAACCCTTTCTTTTGAAAGACGATTTCAGCACTCTGGCTATCCTTTATCGTTCCCTGAATAACGACATAGGTATCATTTGCCAACTCGACATAGCATTTTCTATCCACGACAGCATAGACATTGACTGCATTTAACAACGCCATCAGCCAGAGGATCATTTTCATTGTGACTCATCCTCATACAGGTATATTTTCTTGGGCGTCATATCCATTTCAGCCTCCTCCGCCCCTTCCGAACACTCCCCCTCGCCGGTACAGCGCTCAGGAACCCCTTCTCCTTCGTCTTTGAGAATCACCTCTTCACCCGGGGCACCACCAATAATCCGAATCTTTGAATCATCACCAGCATGGATCACTAGATCATCAGCCACCTTGTTATTGACTTCCACATAGCGTTCCGGGATTTCATTACCATCCTGATCCACCACATATTTGAAAGAGGTACCGTAATGCATGTCGACCATATACTGCCGCATGGCGCCTATCGACTGGATCGTACACTCCTCGAATGACTGAACCTGCGGCAAAAAAGAGGTGAAATAGAGCTTGCCTTGCAGCACAACCCCAGACCCCATCGACTTCTCTCCTGACTCGGCTAGCCAATATTTCCAACCCAATTTACTGGTAATGGCAGCTCTCAAACTAAGCAGGTCATTGGTGTCCGTGACACCAGCCAGAGGATCAACCGATACGTCATACAAGTCCGTCATCGTGATAGGGGCCGGAGCAGCAGTGTTATAACTCTTGGTAACTACCCCGTAGTCACGCAACATAAAGTAGGCGTTTTGCACGGTAGACTCGGACGATGGGCGGTTTCGATCACCAGAACCAATCAGCACTGCATCGAATGGCCTATCTTTGAACGAGAAATAATCTTCGCCACTAATTACCGTCTTGGTCACTTGCTTGTTTATAGTACGTACCAATACAGGCTGAGTGAAAAATCGGCGGTCATTAGCCTGTACATCATCAGACCCAAGACTGGCAAACTTGAAAATACTCCAGGAGCTAGTACTGGTTGAAGGCATATCCAGGCGCCAGATATTGCCGCCTGTATCACCAGCATAAATTCGGTCAGTTTTCCCATCACCATCACTGTCTAGAGTGGAAACTGACCCCGGCATGCTATCAACCATCGCAGTCACCTGCTTGTTGGTACTGGAGCCAGCTCCAGGTGTTGCGCTGAACACAAGAGCACCACTATCGGCATCGACCATGTAGACGCCCATACCCTTGCTGTCAGAGCTACCTATCCCGACTTTACTCTTATTGGCATCGTAACCACCGGAAAAAACCATCACCAATCGCTTGTTGCTCGGAGGAGCATCCCAAGGAATATAAGCCACCTCCGGTACTGACCAGGTTTCCCCCAGTAATGAGAAGCCCGCAGTCTGACTATTGATCGTCCATTTCAAGCTGGGGGCATCTGGGTTGGTAATATCAAGTGCATAGTAGCTACTACCACCCCCTCGCAAACCGAAAAGCAGCCAGACAAAGTCTCCCTCTGATGCCTTGATAACACCATTCCTATTGGCATCCTTGATTAACGCAACCGGTGAAGCATCAACACCGTAGATATGATCGCCAGACTCGGCATTGAGACGTAGAGCTTCTTGCCTGGGCAACAGCTCATAGGGGATCATGGCCCAGCTTTCATCAACCGTACTACCTAGATCTTTGAACATATGCAGGAAACCAGCATTGGTTCCCATCAGGATCCGCAAGTCAGGGGTACAGGTACTCTGGCCTGAAGCAATGGAGCAACCATAATTGACCACCAATGGACGAGAGTGCAGGGGATCTCCCACTATGTATGGCCGAATGGTGGTACTGGCATCATAATCTTCATCGTCCACATCGACACCTTTTGTCCAGTCGATCTGTCCGTCAAGCTCGGTGGCACTGGCTAACCGCATGTAGCTGGCCAAATTGTCGGCAGAGCCTGCGATCGACACCAAATTGGCTTTGTTAAAGGCATCCAATCGCTTGGGCGATGCAACAGTATTGATCACATAAAGATTGCGATTGGTCTTCTCTGCCAGCATGGCCTGCACGCCGCCCTTGGCAACCAGATTGCCATCCCGTTCCGATGACCAATAGGTCTGAGCCTGATCCAGAATGGAACCATCTACCTTGATGGCGGGCAAACCGTTAACATCTGCCACATACCCATCACCAGACAAAACTAGCTTCTTCAGGTTACCCTTCCAGCGCGGCCCTGTATCAGGCTCGAACATGGCGTAATAGATATTATTGAGGCTGCGAGTCCGGTCAAAGTTGTTAGTGGTGATAGCTGGCGACACCAGAGAGGTGTTTATCCGCAAAATGGCTAACAGGGAAGATCGCAACGCCTGAGTGAGCGCTTCAGCACTGACCGCAGGGTAATATTGACCACCTCCACGTCTCGCCGTTTCTGCCAGCAGATTGCCCGCCCCAGAGATCGCGTCATCACCAAATCCCACGGTAAACGTGGTAACAGTCTGCTTGCCGGGCGATGAAGTATTTACATCCTTGTTCTTCATGTAGCCAGCCATCGCTGCCAGATAGCTCTTGGAAGTGCCGGAACCATATCCCACTGTTGAGCCGTAGGCAGCCCGTTCATCTGGGCTTAGCGAATCCGTCAACGCTTTTACTGCACTATCAGCAGCCGTATCGCTGGTCGGAGCACCATCAGTGACATAGATGACATAACCATTATTTGAACATTTGTCATAAGGCGAGGTGTAAGTACCTTCCGGATCTTCAGCAAGCTTGTCCCGCGTATCACCTTGCTTGCCATAGAGCACGGATTGCCCTCCGTAGAAACGGTAGGCTTCATAGAGGGTTTCACATAATGGCGTATTGGTCGTAGCCGACAGGTCTTCCACAGTATTGAGCAAGTCCTGTTCGGCAGTAATGGTGCCGACAATATCGTCGTTACTGAGGATGCGACGCACCACTCTGCCACCATTGGTACTGGTACTATTGTTGGTATTGAAGATGGCCAAGCCGAAATCAACCCCGGGAGTGGAGGAGATCACCGACTTGACCGCATCCTTGGCGATACGCAAGCGTGATTCAACGGCATAACCCGTCGGCCCGTAATACCAGCGGATATAGTTGGCAGTGTAGAGAGTTACACTGGTATTGCTACCCGATGTGGCATTATTCGGATTAGCTGTGTAATACCACTCGCCGCGAGTGTTGCTGGTTTTGTCGACCGGATAACCATCGCCGACAGCCCCCACCACCAGCGTTCCGTTGAAAGGATTGGCAGGATTGCGGTTCTGAATATCCTGCTTGCAGTCGACAATGGTGATGTCATCTTCGTACTTGCCAGAGATGGTCTCCCAATCCCCCTGACGAGGTAATCCATTGCGATAACTTGAATAGACATACGTCCAGACTTGGGACTGAAAATAACCGACCGTGCTTAGGGGGGGCTTTGATGAGGCGCAAGCATTGATGCTGTCGCGAAAACGCCGAGAACTATTGATGGCGGGCACAGAACCATCGGTCGAGTAATAGATATAATTACGCGAATTACTGGTATCAGGATCCCGGTTCAGCGCTGGATAGACAGTGGCAGGATTATACTTTTCCCGCTCCAGCTCCATGGTTTCGGCCATACTGCCAGAGTTGTCGAAAATGATCAGCACCTTGGGCCGATAATCTCCCGCTTTCGAGAAGTCATAAATGAACAGTTCGGTATCATCCGAGTAAGCATCGCTGGCGACAGCTGGCACACTAAGTGCACACAGGGCCATCAGCCACAGTTTTCCATGATGTAACATCGCTGTCGCTCCTATTCAGCCGTCTTTAACAATGGCTGTTCGACTCCAACCGTCCACGTCATAGGACGCCCCTGTTTTCCGTACGTTTGGCTTGCCTCTAGCTCTACATAACGGCAGGCTGGTATGACGTTCTTGCTGGTCGCGTCAAATCGGCGCTTGCACACTGTTTCACTTCTATATTGCATGGTGGCGTTACCCATAGAGCCACTCACTGTTGACGTTGCCGTCGAAACAGAAGGCATCTGAGCAATCTGGGTAGCAAGCCCTGCTTGCTGCATGGCGCCACCTATGATGCCCTCTACTCTGTGTTCGACTTGCTGTAACGCTGCCGCCGCTCCACTAGCACGTAAATCCATGCCCCCAGATTGCATCAACACCACGGCAATCAAAGTCAAAGGGGCCAGAATCACCAGCGCCACGATCAATGCCACGCCACGTGAATGCTTCACTACCCACCTCCCGCCATCACCATGGGATTACGCAGTACCACAGTACTTTCCAGCAACAAGCGTCGAAATCCATCCCCATTGCCAGCCACGCTGATATCTCCCAGTTGATAGACATTGTTGTTGGTATAGCGACTGGATGCCTGCAGCGAGCGCACAAGCAAAAAAACACGGACTGCGATGACCCGCCCCTCCCCCCACTCTTGCGAGGAGACTGCATCTATGGAGGAGAACTTGTCTACACGCCCATCCGGCACATTGCTGGTATCGACCCCAAACAACAGCACCATACGTTCAATACCATCAACCAGGGCCCCAGATATCAACCAAGAACCACCATCAGCAGTGAGGATACGCTTGCGCAGTTCAAAACCACCACGACCATTAGGCGAGAGGTAATAGACATGATGCTGGTATTCCCAAATTTGACGCATCGGCATGGCCGCCTCGGAAGGCGCAGTCTCATTACCTCTGAATAAATGAGCCTGCTGAGTATTGGTGGCCATATAGAAACGATTGGCATCCAGTCCTCCTGTCACCGGATTGCCAATCAGGCGCTTGATACTGATAACATCCGAGCCGGCAACGCGAGTAGAAGATGAGATACAGGCAAAACCACTCATGGTGCCTGCAGCACTGATATGAGTAACCCACAGCGGGCGTACTGGAAAAAGGTTGGAGGGTAGACTCCCTTCATTTCTCTCATCCAGACAGTCATTTGTCACGGTAGCATCAGCAGACAAAGTGAGCTCATCACCCGCAATCAGAGCCCCCCCCGTGAAATCCCCCCAAAACCCGGCCCAGCGTAAATCCTGAGTGATGAGACGCATGGCAATTCGACCATTTTCGAGCAGCTCACTCTGATCGAAGGACTCATTGGTGGTAGCGCGTGAGGCCACAAAAATACTCATCACCCCACCGAGCAGAAAAACACCAATCACCATTGCGATGAGCCATTCAACCAGCGTAAACCCATGATGTTTCATAGCGTCGTCATCAGAACAAACTGACGCCTCGTTAAATCAACACCTGCAATTCCACATGCCGTCGTAATCGCTGATGCAACGCCATTTGCCCCATCATGAGATGATTCACGTCCAGCCCAAAAAATTGAGACCGTCAATGCATTGCTGGCTCCCTTGATAATGCAGCCGGTGGGATTTTGTAATGTTGCTCCGGCCCCCGAAGCAGCACTTCCCATTAATGACTGTCGCCAATAATAGAGATCGAGATCCCGTAACTGAGCATCGCTACAGCTGCTCATAGTGCCATTTTCATTAGCGCAGGATGGCAATGATGAAGTGCCTGCGCTGACAATCCAGGTATTGTTAGCTTGCGACTCCCAGGCTCCACGGTTGACTCTGAGCCTCTCGACCATATCGTTAGCCAACCAGCTGGCAATTGTTCGTTGTCGGGCTTCATATCCGGAAAACTTCGACTGAGCCTGCATAGCAACCAGTCCCAGCAAGCCAAATGACAACACAACTGCAGCTATCATCACCTCCAGCAGGCTAAATCCTCTCTCATGTGATGAAACATGAATGGGCATGGCTATTCCCAACAGCTATTGCTAGCTGCACCAGAGGCACTTTTGACACCCAACTGATTAATGGAAAACACTGTGCAATCGGTATCTTTGGCTTGGGCCGTCGCCGCGCCAGCACTGGCTGACAAGGTGTAGGTGTTACCTGATACGGCAATGGATAATTGATACAGACCATTCTCAGATACACTGCTGATACCAAGAGCAGCAGCAGAGGATGCATACTGATTGAAATCCATAAAATAGGTTTCTTGCCGATTGGCTGCATTGAGCAGCATGCTCTTGGCTTCGACACGATGACTGGTCAGCACATATTGCTGATAGGCGGGATAAGCGATGGTGCCAAGAATCGCCACGATGGCGATGACAATCATCAACTCAATAAGAGAAAAGCCACGAAAGTATCCAATCATATCCCATCCTTGGTGACAGACTGCTTCATAAGTTTAACGCCGAGCCTGTCTCATGAACAAACCCGGCGTCATTATCAACACACTTTATTCTTAAGCCTTCCTGGCTGCACTCAAATTATTCTAAGTTCGGGAGGAACCTCAAAGACTACGTTCTCTTCACGGCCAGGATGCTCGGCGACCACCTTGCCACCCAGCTCCCGCAGGCGGGCAATCACGTTTTGCACCAGCACCTCGGGGGCGGATGCGCCAGCAGTGACGCCGATCGCCTTCACGTCTTCCAGCCAGCTCGCCTCGATCATCGACGCATCGTCGATAAGATAAGCTCGGGCACCCACCTTCTCGGCCAGCTCGCGCAGACGGTTGGAGTTGGAAGAGTTGCGAGACCCCACCACCAGCATGGCGTCCACCAGCCCCGCCATCTCCCGCACCGCATCCTGACGGTTCTGGGTGGCGTAGCAGATATCGTCCTTGCGCGGCCCCTGGATCTTGGGGAAGTGCTTGCGCAGCGCATCGATGACGTCTGAGGTCTCATCCACGCTCAGGGTGGTCTGGGTGACGAAGCAGAGGTCATCCGGATTCTTCACCTGGAGCTTGGCCACATCTTCCGGCGTCTCCACCAGATACATGCCGCCTTCGCGATTCTCGTACTGCCCCATGGTCCCGATCACCTCGGGGTGACCGGCGTGGCCGATGAGCACCGCCTCGGAGCCCTTGCGGCTGGCGCGATGCACCTCCATATGAACCTTGGTCACCAGCGGACAGGTGGCATCGAATACCTTGAGGGCGCGGGACTTGGCCATCTCGCGCACTGTCTTGGCCACGCCGTGAGCAGAGAAGATGACGATGCTGTCATCCGGCACCTCGTCCAGCTCCTCGACGAAGACAGCGCCCGCATCTTTCAGCTTGTTCACCACATAGCGGTTATGTACCACTTCGTGGCGGACATAGATGGGGGCACCGAACTTCTCCAGCGCGCTCTCGACAATGCTGATGGCACGATCAACACCGGCGCAAAAACCGCGAGGGTTAGCGAGCAGAATATCCATTAATGCACCTTCTCCTCATCATCAACACCTAGGATCTCCACCTCGAAGGTGACGGTATGACCGGCCAGCGGGTGGTTGAAATCGACTGTGACAGACATCCCTGCTACCGCCCGGATGATGCCCGGCAGCTCGCTGCCATTGGGCTGATCGAACAGGATGATGGTGCCGACTTTTGGCTCCACATCGGCGCCAAATTTGGCACGGTCGAGATGGTAGATATTGTCGGGATTGGAGAGACCAAAGGCCTCTTCCGGCGCCAGAGTAAAACTCTTGCTCTCCCCTTCGCTCAGCCCCAGCAGGCACTGCTCGAAGGTGGGGGTCAGGCTGCCATCGCCCATCCGCAGGCGGGCAGGTTTGCCGTGCAGCGCAGTGCTGTCGGCAACCGAGCCATCTTCCAGCTTGATGGAGAAGTGGAACAGCACGCTGCTGTTAGCGGTGATCTGCTGGCTCATGCCTGCTCCTTTTTCTCACCACGGAAACCGTCCAGCACAATCATGGCGGCCCCGATAAAGATAAAGCTGTCGGCCAGATTGAATGCCGGCCAATGCGCACGCTGCCAGTAGAAGTCGAGAAAATCGACCACATGGCCCAACACCAGTCGATCAAAGACGTTGCCGAGGGCACCGCCGATGATGAGTGAATAGGCGATACCGCTCCAACGCTGAGCCACCGACTGCTTGCGCAGCCAGTGGATCAGCAATCCACAGATGGCAAAAGCCAGCACCGCGAAGAACCAGCGCTGCCAGCCCCCCTGATCAGCCAGGAAGCTGAATGCGGCGCCCTTGTTGTAGACGTGAACCAGATTGAAGAAGGGGGTGATCTCCACCCCCGGGTAACCAAATGGCAGCAACTTGACCACGGCAAGCTTGCTCGCCTGGTCCAGTACAAAGGCCAGCACTGCCAGCCACAGCCAACGCAGGCCGCTTTTATGTTGAGTCATGTTCATCAGGCAAATTGACGAGTTTCGCCGTCACCCTCAACGTTGGTCACACAGCGACCACAGATCTCTTCGTGACCCGCGATGGTGCCCACATCTTCTACATGGTGCCAGCAGCGGTCGCACTTGGCGGCAGCAGACTGGGCCACGCTCAGCCACAGGTCATCACGCTCGGTCGCCACAGAGCCTTCCGGCGCAGTGTCAGCCTCCACAACCTTGGCTTTGGAGGTGAGCAGCACGAAGCGCAGCTCATCAGCCAGGGCATTCAGGCGTGCAGCCAGCTCCGGCTTGGCGAACAGGGTCAGTTCGGCCTGCAGGGAACCGCCGATACGCTTCTCGCCACGGGCCACTTCCAGCGCCTTGTTCACTTCACCACGCACGGTGAGGATCTCGGCCCAGAAATCGTCGTTGAGAGATTCACCCGCTTCCAGACCGAACAGGCCGTCGTACCACTCTTCGGTGAAGACGAACTCGCCGCGCTCGCCCGGCAGCAGTGCCCAGATTTCATCAGCGGTGAAGCTCATGATCGGCGCCATCCAGCGCACCATGGCCTCGGCAATGTGATAGAGGGCGGTCTGGCAGGAGCGACGGGCCAGGCTGTCAGCCTTGGCGGTGTACTGGCGATCCTTGATGACGTCCAGATAGAAGGAGCCCATCTCGATGGAGCAGAACTGCATCAGCTTCTGGGTTACACCGTGGAAGTTGTACTCGTCGAATGCCGCCATGATCTCGGCCTGTACCGCTTTGGCACGACCCACAGCCCAACGATCCACCACTACCATGTCGGCAGGCGCCACCATGTCGGTCGCCGGATTGAAGCCGTTCAGGTTGGCCAGCAGGAAGCGGGCAGTATTGCGAATACGACGATAAGCATCGGCAGAGCGCTTGAGGATCTCATCGGAGACAGTCATCTCGCCGGTGTAGTCAGTGCTCGCTACCCACAGACGCAGGATGTCGGCACCCAGCTTGTTCATTACGTCCTGCGGGCTCACCACGTTGCCGATGGACTTGGACATCTTGCGACCCTGACCATCCACTGTGAAGCCGTGAGTCAGCACCTGGTTGTACGGAGCCTTGTCTTTCATGGCCACACCGATCATCAGGGAGGACATAAACCAGCCACGGTGCTGGTCAGAACCTTCCAGATACATGTCGGCTGGCTTGCCGTTGAACTCGGGACGGGCATCAACCACGGAAGCGTGGGTAGAACCGGAGTCAAACCAGACGTCCAGAGTGTCAGGCACCTTGTCGTACATGTCGGCATCGGCACCCAGCAGCTCGGCCTTGTCCAGATCCCACCATGCCTGAATACCGGACTGCTCGACCCGCTTGGCGACTTCGTGCATCAGGCGCACGGATTCCGGATGCAGTTCCTGGGTCTCTTTGTGGACGAACAGGGAGATGGGCACACCCCAGGTGCGCTGACGGGAGATACACCAGTCAGGACGGTTCTCGACCATCGCCTGAATGCGGTTTTTACCCCAAGCCGGTACCCAGCCGCTCTGGCCTTGCTGGGCAATACCATCCTTCTCGATGCGCTCGATCTCTTCCAGCGCGCGCTTGCGCAGACCCTTCTGCTCCATGCTGATGAACCACTGCGGGGTAGCACGGAAGATGATCGGGGTCTTGTGACGCCAGCAGTGCGGATAGGAATGGTTGAACACCTTGTGATGCAACAGGGCGCCGCGCTCGGTCAGCACTTCGATCACGGAGGCGTTAGCCTTGAACACATGCTGACCGGCAAACAGTTCGGTATCCGGCAGGTAAACACCGTTGCTGCCAACCGGGTTGGCCACTTCCAGACCGTACTTCTGACCGACCACGAAGTCTTCCTGACCGTGGCCAGGGGCGGTGTGTACGGCGCCGGTACCGGCATCCAGGGTAACGTGGTCACCCAGTACCACAGGCACGTCGAAGCTGTAGAAGGGGTGGTTGAAACGCAGCAGCTCGAGCGCGGCGCCCTTGGCGTAACCCAGATTGTGGAACTTCTCGATACCGGCGCGATCCATCACGTCCTTGACCAGCTCGGCGGCCAGGATCAGACGCTCGGGGTGCTCACCTTCAACCTGCACCAGTGCGTAGTCCAGATCGGCGTGCATAGCGATGGCGCGGTTGGCTGGCAGGGTCCACGGAGTGGTGGTCCAGATCACCGCAGAGATCGGGCCCTTGCCTGTGTGGCCTTCGGCGCAGTCAAACTTGGCGGCAACGGCAGCTTCGTCGACGGCCTTGAAGCGCACGTCGATGGAGGGGGAGTTCTTGTCGTAGTACTCAACCTCGGCTTCAGCCAGCGCGGAGCCGCAATCGGTACACCAGTGCACCGGCTTGGAGCCTTTGTGCAGGTGGCCGTTTTCAACGATCTTGGCCATGGAGCGGATGATGTTGGCTTCAGTGCCAAAATCCATGGTCAGGTAGGGGTGTTCCCAGTCACCCAGCACGCCCAGACGGATGAAGTCGGTCTTCTGCGCTTCGATCTGGGTTTTGGCGTATTTGCGGCACTCGGCGCGGAATTCGGCAGCGGAAACCTTCTCGCCCGGCTTGCCGACCATGCCTTCTACTTTCAGTTCGATAGGCAGACCGTGGCAATCCCAACCCGGCACATAGGGGGAATCGAAGCCAGAGAGGCCCTTGGACTTGATGATGATGTCTTTGAGGATCTTGTTGACCGAGTGACCGATGTGAATGTTGCCGTTCGCATAGGGGGGGCCATCGTGCAGAATGAAAGAAGGCTTGCCCGCTTTGGCGCGGCGAATAGCGCCGTAGAGATCCTGATCGTACCAACGTTTCAGCATGTTGGGTTCGCGCTTGGCCAGATCGCCACGCATCGGAAACTCGGTTTCCGGAAGATTCAGGGTGTGTTTATAGTCGCTCATCAGTCCTGGGTTCCCTTCTTTTCTAAAAGAGTGCTGGGTAAATTGAATTGTGGCAGCCCGAACCAGGCTCGGGCCGCCAGGGCATCTCGTTCGATCTGCTCTTTCAAGGCAGTGAAAGAGGCAAACTTCTGCTCTTCGCGCAGCTTGTGGCGAAGCAGCACCTTGACCTGCTGACCATATAGATCACCAGAAAAATCAAATAGATGTACTTCCAATCTGGCTTGTGTACCGCTCAAGGTCGGCCGTACACCCACATTGGCGACACCGGGGAAGGTCTTGCCGGAACATATCACTTCCACCGCAAACACGCCACCGACCGGGATCACCTGGCGCTTGAGGGCCAGATTGGCGGTGGGAAAACCTATGGTGCGCCCCAGCTTGTCGCCGTGGGCCACCCGGCCGCTGATGGTGTAGGGACGGCCAAGCATCAGCTCCACTTCCGCCATCCGGCCCGCCTTAAGGGCTTCACGCACCAGGGTACTGCTGACCCGCTGCCGTTCGAGCTGGAAGCTCTGGGTACTGATCACCTCGAAGCCGAAGCGATGACCCGCCTCCTCCAGCAGGTGGAAGTCCCCTTCCCGCCCCTTGCCGAAGCGAAAATCGTCGCCGACCACCAGATAGCGCACCCCGAGCTTCTCCACCAGCAACTGCTCGATGAAGGTCGAGGCCGCCTGCTCGGCAAAGCGGTGGCCGAAGCGCACACAGAGCATGCGGTCGATATGCAGCCCCTGCAGCGCTTCATACTTCTCCCGCAACCGGCTCAGCCGGGCGGGCGCAGCTGTGCCGGCAAACAGCTCCAGCGGCTGCGGCTCAAACAGCATGACGCAGGCGGGCAATCCCAGCTGGGCCGCTTTCTCCTTGAGACGTGCCAATACCGCATGGTGACCCTGATGAACCCCATCAAAGTTGCCAATGGTTAATACACATCCCCGGTGACGGGGCTTGAGATTGTGAATGCCGCGAATAAGCTCCATCAGTGCCTTGTGCGTTGCTGCCATGGAAATCGGCGGATTATATATCAGGCAGCAGGCAGGGTCAGCCCTCATAGCCTGATTTCAACTATCCGGGCCCAATCACGCCCCCTGCTGCGCCATGAGGCACTACCCCCATGGCGCAGCAGGATCACGGCTACTGCTGCCCCGATTTAAGGTGACGCGGCCGAATGCCCAGCAGCAGCAACACCACGGCATAGACCGCAGCCCCCAGCGACAGCAGCATGGTCAGCTGCAAACTGGCCTTGCCCATGCTCCATGCGCCCCACTGGGCCAGATCCGGCGACAGGTAGGCGAGCACGCCCCCCATCAGCACGCTGGCGACCAGCAGCTTGAGGCAGAACACGCCGGTATGGCGGGAGGGACGATAGACGCTCTGCTGGTACAACCCCTTGAACAGCAAAGCCGCATTCAGAGTGCCCGAGCAGGCGGTCGAGAGCGCCAACCCCACGTAACCGAGCGGGTAGATGAAGATGAGGTTGCAGACCATGTTGGCAATCATCGACATCACCCCGATCCGCACCGGCGTCTTTGTGTCCTGACGGGCGTAGTAACCGGGCGCCAGCACCTTGATCAGCATCAGGGAGAGCAGACCGGTAGTGGAGGCCAGCAGGCTGGCGCTCGACATGGCCACTTCATGCAGGCCAAATTCGCCGCGCATGAACAGCACTCGCAAAATGGGCTCGCGCATGACCGCAATGCCTATCATGGCGGGCAGGCCGAGCAGCATCACCATCCGCACCCCCCAATCCATGGTGCGGGAGAAGTCGGCCGGATCGGCATCCACATGCTTCTTAGCCAGCGCAGGCAGGATCACGGTACTGATGGCTACCGCAAACAGCCCGAGGGGGAACTCCAGCAGGCGATCCGAGTAGTAGAGATAGCTGATGGCACCGGTCGCCAGGAAGGAGGCGAGCATGGTGTTGACCAGCAGGTTGATCTGGCTGACCGATACCCCGAACAGGGCAGGGATCATCAGGGTGCGGATCTTCACCACCCCAGGGTGATTCCATCCCCACTTGGGCCATACCAGCATGTTGATTTGGCGCAAAAAGGGGTACTGGAACAAAAACTGCACCAAACCGCCCAAAAAGACACCAATTGCCAGCGAGATCTCCGGTTTGTCCATCAGTGGCGCAATCCACCAGGCCGCCGCAATCATGGTGATGTTGAGAAACACCGGCGTAAACGACGAGACCGCAAAGCGGCCGAAGGTGTTGAGGATGGCTCCCGCCATGGCGGTAAAGGTGATAAACCAGAGGTAAGGGAAGGTGATTTTGAGCATCAGACTGGCGAGCTCGAACTTCTCGGCCGCAGGACCGCCATGCAGCCAGTCCCAGAACCAGCCCCAGCCAAACAGCGCGGTCAGCACACCCGACCCCAGCACCCCGAGCAGGGTGACTACCGTCACTATGCCCCCCAGCGTGCCCGCCACTGCTGCCAGCAATTCACGCACTTCCCCCTCGTCGCCATTTTTCTTGTACTCCGTCATCACGGGAACAAAGGCCTGGTTGAAGGCACCTTCGGCGAACAGACGACGCAGAAAGTTGGGAATGCGATTGGCAAAAAAGAAGACGTCGGCGGCCACCCCGGCACCGAGCAGATTTGCGATGACTACATCGCGAACCAAGCCCATTACGCGGGATGCCAGCGTCATTCCGGACACTATCATGCCGGATTTGATCAATTTCTTACTCAAGACGAGGCCTCTGGAACTGTCAGAATGAAAAGAATGCTGCTAGAATCGGCCGACAGTTTAACCGTCTCCCTACTGACACACCACCGGGAGGCGGTGTTTATTTGCACAAATCATTTGACAATATGTGGTTGGAAGGGCATATTTCCGGGCCTTTTCAATACACTCGCTAAGACAGTTTTAGGAGTTTTACCTTGGCTAACATCAAATCTGCTAAGAAGCGCGCTCTTCAGTCAGAAAAACGCCGTCAGCACAACGCCAGCCGTCGTTCCATGACCCGTACCTACCTGAAGAAAGTCATCGCTGCTATCGCCTCTGGCGACAAAGCTGCTGCGACTGCCGCTTTCGCTGTTGCTCAGCCGATCATGGATCGTATGGCGACCAAAGGCCTGATCCACAAGAACAAAGCTGCTCGTCACAAGAGCCGCCTGTCTGCCCAGATCAAAGCTATGGCTTAATCAGCGTCTGCTGATCAAAGCTGAAAAAAACCGGCCTTAGTGCCGGTTTTTTATTTATCTGAGCTGCAATAAAGTCGATGCAGCAAGCTGATCATTTCACGCACTTCATGGCTGCGCAGCGAATAGTAGACCGTCTGGGCCTCTTTGCGCGTCGTCACCAGCTCATCCCGCCGCAACAGCGCAAGATGCTGTGACAAGGCCGACTGACTCAATCCCAATCGCTCGTTGAGCTCCCCCACCGACAGCTCTCGCTCCAGCAACTGGCACAGAATAAACAGTCGCCGTTCGTTGGCTAGCGCCTTGAGCAAGGCCACCGCTTTACTCGCATTGGCTTCCATCTCTTCAAGTTGCATCACATCTCTCCTCTACCACTGATCGCCGATGATACGTGGTGACGGGTCGTTTTAAAACGACAGGGTGGCCGGCTGGATGGCGGAGAAGTTCTCCTGGCCGGAAAAGAGAAAGGTAAAATCGCTCTCGCAGACCCGCTTCACCGCCGGATGCTGGATCATCCGCTCGGCGAATATGACGTAATACTCCTCCATCAGATCCTGAGTTTCCCCGATCAGCATCACCCCCTCCCCTTCAAGGATCTCCTCCCGATAGATGGTGGGAGCCATGAAGATGCCCTGATTGAAGAAGCCAAACGCCTTCATCAAGGCGGCATCATCAAACTCGCCAAGAATGCTGGGGGAGACACCCTGCTGCTCGAACCACTGGGTCAGCTGGCGCCCCATGGCGGTACGGCGACCGGGGATCAGCAGCTTGCGCTCCTCCAGACAAGCGGGAAAGGGCTTTTCGGGCAATGGCGCCTTGCAGAAGAAGCTGACGCCACAGCCGCCCAACCGCTTGGAGAGCAGCCCCGCATGCTGGCTGGAGTCCACTGGACAGTCGGAGAGGATCATATCGAGCTTGTGTTCGCTCAGCTGCTCCAGCAGCAGTTCGTGGGTCGATTCGAAACAGCGCAGATGGATGGAACCATCATTGGGGATGACAGAGAGAAGCACGCGGCTGGCAAGGCGCTTGGAGAGGGCATCGGCGATGCCGACGTCGAACAGGATCTGGCTCTCCTTGCGGTAGTTGACGATATCGAGCATCTCGTAGGAGAGGCTGAACATCTTGTCGGCATAACGAAATACCAGCTGGCCCAGCTCGGTTGCCTCAAGGGAGCGTCCCTTGCGCTTGAGCAGCTTGCCACCGAGGCGCTGCTCCAGCAGCTTGATCTGGCCGGTGACCGTCTGCGGGGTCAAAAAAAGGGCTTCCGCTGCCTGGGTAACGGAGCCCTTCTTCTGAGTCATCCAGAAATAGTAGAGATGGTTGTAGTTAAGGTGTGACATCCGATGGGGTTCCCGCTTGACGCGGACTCCGGTAGCAGCTGAGTTCAACCGCCAGAATGTCATACATGTCGCTAACCGAGTCAACCTTGTTCGCGCCAAACTGCTCCATCAGACTGGCCTTGAGGCGTGCCTTGTCAGGCATCCGGTCAGCGCAATAACGCTTGTTGGAGCGCTTGACCATCTCGCCAGCCCGGCTGCTTAGCGCCCGCTCGGAGAAGGTTTCGCCAAAGCGCGCCTTGGCCTGCTTGTCCCCCAGCAGCAGGGCACTGTCTACCACCCCGTTCAGATAGGCAGAGCAGTTCGCCGAAGCGGCGTCCTGCTTGCAATCCTCCAGCCCGCCGGCCCAGGCCGCGGGGCTCAACAACAGCATCAACAACCCTGTATGCAGCTTCATAGTCCCTCCGTACTCTGTTCCCCTTCTCCCTTGGGAAGGGCCATGCGCAAGGCCAGATAGCCGACTACCGCCGCCATGGTGGAGCCCACCAGGATCCCGAGGCGAGAGTAGCTGCCGTAATCCAGCCCACCGTGCTCGAAGGCGAGCGACGCGATAAACATCGACATGGTGAACCCGATGCCACAGAGGATGCTGACCGCAAAAATCTGCTTGAAATTGACCCCGGGCGGCAACTGGGCGATGCCCAGCTTGACCGATAGCCAGCTGATGGTGAACACCCCGAGCGGCTTGCCGATAAACAGCCCCAGCATGATCCCCATAGGTACCGGACTCAGCAGGGAGGAGAGACCGATCCCCTCCAGCGATACCCCTGCGTTGGCAAAAGCAAATAGCGGCAGGATCAGATAGGCACTCCAGGGGTGCAACTTGTGCTCCAGATACTTGAGCGGCGAGGCGTAACGCTTGCCGTTAAGCGGAACCATAAAGCCCACCACCACACCCGCCAAGGTCGCATGGACACCAGACTTGAGCACCGCAACCCAGAGCACCAGACCGACCAGCATGTAGAGGCTGATCCTGTCCTCACCACGGCGATTCATCCAAAGCAGAGTGAGGGTTGCCAGAATACCGATGGCCAGCGCCTCAAGCGACAACTGCTGGGTATAGAAGAGCGCGATGATGATGATGACACCCAGGTCATCCATGATGGCCAGCGCCAACAGGAATACCTTGAGGCTCACCGGCACCCGCTTGCCGAGCAGCGCCATCACCCCGAGGGCAAAGGCGATATCGGTCGCAGCCGGGATCGCCCAGCCAGCGCGCGCCACTTCATCCGAATAGTTGAAAAAGGCGTAGATCAAGGCCGGAGCCAGCATGCCGCCCACCGCCGCAATAGCCGGGAAGGTCGCCTGAACCCGGGTCGAGAGCGCCCCTTCCAGCATCTCTCGTTTCACTTCCAGGCCAACCAGCAGGAAGAAGATCGCCATAAAGCCATCGTTGATCCAGAGCAGCAGCGGCTTGTTGATGTCGAGGGCCGCAATGCGCACCTGCACCGGCGTGTCGAGAAACGCCTGATACCCGCCAGCCAGCGCGGTATTGGCTAAAATCATTGCCAGCATGGCAGCCATGATCAGAATAATTCCGGAGGCGGCCTCCAGCTTCAGGAACTTTTTGATTACGTCACTCATGGTTAAATTTTCCACCGTATTGCTTTGGTTTGAGTCTATCTCCTGCAACAACCAATGGAAAATCGTTTCTTGCTGCTCAATACAACGAAAAAACCGAAGGCAAAATAGAACATACCTGCTATAAGCAGGTTTTTCCTCGTCTCTGGCTACCGTCTTATTAATCAATAAAATGAATTTTCAATTATTTAACTGCATAAGAAAGGCGCCCTGAGGCGCCTTGCTATCAGATGGCGACGGGCGCCTTGATGCCGGGGTGGGGGTCATAACCCTCGATCTCGAAATCCTCGAACTTGTAATCGAAGATGGAGTCAGGTTTGCGCTTGATCACCAGGGTCGGCAGCGGGCGCGGCTCGCGGGAGAGCTGCAGAGCTGTCTGCTCCATGTGGTTGGAGTAGAGATGCACATCACCGCCAGTCCAGACAAAGTCACCCACTTCCAGATTGCACTGCTGGGCCATCATGTGGGTCAGCAGGGCGTAGCTGGCGATGTTGAACGGCAGGCCGAGGAACACATCGCAACTGCGCTGGTAGAGCTGGCAGGAGAGCTTGCCGTCCGCCACATAGAACTGGAAGAAGGCGTGGCAGGGGGCCAGCGCCATCTTGTCCAGCTCGCCCACGTTCCAGGCGGATACGATGATGCGGCGCGAATCCGGGTTGTGCTTGATGTCATCCACCGCCTTCTGGATCTGGTCGATGACAGACCCGTCAGCGGCAGGCCAGGAACGCCACTGAGCACCGTAAACCGGCCCCAGATCGCCATTCTCGTCGGCCCACTCATCCCAGATGCTGACGCCGTTTTCCTTCAGATAGGCGGTATTGGTATCGCCATTTAGGAACCAGAGCAGCTCGTGAATGATGGAGCGCAGGTGGCACTTCTTGGTGGTCACCAGCGGGAACCCCTCCGCCAGATTGAAGCGCATCTGATGGCCGAACAGGGAGACAGTACCGGTGCCGGTACGGTCTGACTTGACGGTGCCCTCATCGAGGATTTTCTGCATCAGGTCGAGATAAGCTCGCATTATTTCGCCTCCTTCACGGCATTACCGAACAACTGTGGACGCTTGTAGGCGGCCCAAATCATCAGGGCACCGGCGATAATCATAGGGGTGGAGAGGATCTGGCCCATGCTGATCTCCTGGAAGTAGAGACCGAGCTGGCTGTCCGGCTGGCGCACAAACTCCACCAGGAAGCGGAACAGGCCGTAGAACAGCAGGAACATGCCGGAGATGGCGCCGCGCGGCGGATTCTTGCGCCAGAACAGGTTGAGGATGATGAACAGCACCACCCCTTCCAGCGCGAACTGGTAGAGCTGGGAGGGATGACGCGGCTCGGGGCCGGCCTCCGGGAAGATGATGGCCCAGGGCACATCGGTGACCCGGCCCCACAGCTCGCCGTTGAGAAAGTTGCCGATCCGGCCAACGCCGAGACCAAACGGAATGAGCGGTGCCACAAAGTCGGCCACGGTGAAGAAGTAGCGCTTGGTCTTGTGGGCAAACCAGATCATCGCGGTGATCACCCCGATCAGGCCACCGTGGAACGACATGCCGCCGGTCCAGATCTTGAACAGGTAGGTGGGATCCGCGAGGAAGAGATCGAAGTTGTAGAACAGCACGTAACCGACACGGCCACCGAGGATCACCCCGAGGAAGCCGTAAAACAGCAGATCCGACACCTCGTTGCGGGTCCAGCCGCTGTTCGGCGCATCGGCGCGACGGCCAGCAAGCCACATGGCAAACGCGAAACCGAACAGGTACATGAGACCATACCAGCGTACCGATAGTGGTCCCAAACTGAATGCTACGGGATCAATCTGCGAGAAAACCCAATATCCATCGTGCTGCATATGCGGCCCCAGTCAAAATAAAAGCCGCATTTTCCGATCATTCGTCAGCAGGGACAAGGCATGATTATCAATCACTCTGTTTCGATTTATGACCGGCTCGCAGCAAACCGCCCAAACCATGCTCCTCCAGATAGCGGGCAAACAGGCCGCGCAGCACGTGGGGATTGTCATGTTTGAGGCCATCAGCCATCAGTTCGGTCAACTCGCTCAGGGTGGATTGACGCAGCACGTACTTGATCCGAGCGATGTTGTGGGTGTTCATACTGAAGCGACGATAGCCCATGGCAAGCAGCAACAGTACACCGACCGGATCACCGGCAAGCTCGCCACAGACCGACACCGGCTTCTGGTAGCGATGGGAGGCATCAACCAGCTGTTGCAGGGCGCGGATCACCGCAGGATGGAAGGCATCATAGATGTTGGCAACGCGGGAGTTGTTACGATCCACCGCCAGCAGGTACTGGGTAAGGTCATTGCTGCCCACAGACCAGAAGTCGATGAGCGGCGCCATCTCCGGCAAAATAAAGAGGGCTGAGGGCACCTCGATCATCACCCCGAGGCTGGGATAGCGGATCACCGCATCGCGGCTCGCCGCCTCTTCCGACACTTCCCGCCATGCCTGATCCAGCAGACGACGGGAGGCTTTGATTTCGCTGACGCTGCTGATCATCGGCAGCATGATGGCCAGATTGTCCAGCCCTTCACTGGCCCGCAGCATCGCCTTGAGCTGCACCAGAAACAGTTCGGGGTGATCCAGGGTGATCCGGATCCCCCGCCAGCCAAGGAAGGGGTTTTCCTCGACGATGGGGAAATAGGGTAACGGCTTGTCGCCGCCTACATCCAGCGTCCGCATGCAGACCGGCCGGTTGCGGTAGGTCTCCAGAATGCCGTGATAGCGGGCAGTCTGTTCCCACTCGGAGGGGAAGCTCTCCTGCAGCATAAAGGGGATCTCGGTACGATAGAGCCCGACCCCGTCCGCCAGTTGATTGAGGGAGATCTCGGTATCGGCACTGAGACCGGCGTTAAGCAGCAGAGAGACCTTGGTGCCGTCGGCCGTCTCGGATGGCAGGTTGTCGACGCTGCGCACCAGGGTATCGAGTGCCCGCTCTTCGCTCAGCAGCTGACGATACTCGGTCAGGATCACCTGATTGGGTTCGATGAAGAGATCGCCGCTGTAGCCATCGACCACCAGCATGCGACCACCGATGTCACCAAGGGGCAGATCAACCCCCATGATGGCGGCCACCCCCATGGCGCGGGCCAGAATGGCCGCGTGGGAGTTGGTTCCCCCCTTGAGCGAGACCACCCCGGTCAGATACTCGCGGGGCACTTCCGCCAGAATGGTGGCGGTCACCTCGTCAGCAACCAGCACCACCGGCTCACCGATGGAGATATGTTCCGGTTCATTCTGCACCAGTCGGCTGATCAGCCGCTGGGCAATATCCTTCACGTCGGTGGAGCGCTCCTGCAAGTAGGGATCCTTCATCCCCTTGAACTGCTCGATCAAGCGATCGCTGATGAGCTTGACCGCAGAGACCGCAGTCCAGTGCTCCTTGCTCACCTTGTTGCGAATAGGCTTGATGTAGCCGGGATCGCTGAGCAGATGGAGATAGATATCGAAGATCGCCACCGAATCCTGGCTGTAGCTCTCGCGAAAACGCAGCGCCAAACTCTCCAAGTCGTGACGCACCTCCTCCACGGCCAGCTCCAGCCGCGCCAGCTGGCTGGCATGGTCTTCATCCTTGCGCGGGGTAATGGACGAGAGCGCCTTACGGGGCCGCCACACCCAGGCCTTGGCCATGGCGATACCGCTGGCACCGGCAATACCACGCAGCGGCTTGCTCCAGTCGGTCTTCTGCAACCACCCCTTGGCCTGCGCCTGGGCAATCCGCGCCGCCAGCTGGGCCGCCAGGGTGACCATGAAGGACTCTTCCCCCTCATCGAAGCGGCGACTCTCCTTCTGCTGCACCACCAGAATGCCGACCACCTGACGCTGATGCATGATGGGAGCGCCGAGGAAGGAGCGGAACGCCTCTTCGGCGACATCGGGCAGGAATTTGAAACTGGGGTGCGCGGGGGCATCAGCCAGGTTGATCAGCTCTTCTCGCTGACCCACCAGACCGACGATGCCCTGCTCGTAGGGCAGGGTCACCTTGCCGACTGCGGACGGGGCCAAGCCGTCGGTAGCCGCCAGGCGATAGCGGCGCACCTCGGGTTCCGAGACATAGACGGAGCAGCAGTCCACTGCCATGGCGTGCCGGGTCTGGCTCACCAATGCTTGCAAGGCCTGCTCGAGGGTATTGGCCTCGGCCATGCTCTCGACGATACGTCTCAGTTCCGTTAACAACTAATCTGTGCTCCTTAACGGGCGCGGTTGCGTCGCCCATCCTTCTTGTTGACCTGCACTGCCGGCACTGGCATCGCCAGCGGGGCAAACTCTTTCATGACCCGGCGGTAAACCTCCCGCTTGAACGAAACGACCTGACGCACCGGGTACCAGAAGCTGACCCAACGCCAGTCGTCAAATTCGGGATGGCCATGACAGCCGAACTGGATCCGCGACTCCTTGCCCGAATTCAGCTGTAACAGGAACCATTTTTGTTTTTGGCCAATACAGACCGGTGAACTGTCCCAGCGGACAAGACGTTTGGGTAAACGGTACTTTAGCCAGTTACGACTGGTGGCCATGATGGTCACATCTTCGGGCTTGAGGCCAATCTCCTCATACAGCTCTCGATACATGGCCTGCTCTGGCGTTTCACCATCATCAACCCCCCCCTGCGGAAACTGCCAGGAGTGCTGCCCATAGCGTTTAGCCCACAACACTTGTCCTTCACGGTTACAGATCACGATACCGACATTGGGACGAAATCCGTCGCCATCAATCACGTGATCACCTTATAAAGGCTGAATCTATAAGGAGATTGTTCCACATTCACTCCGTGGCAGCAAACAAGGAGTGAATCCCCTGTTTCATGAATAACTTTCAATTTCAAACATACTTATAAACAAATCCAAGGATCCACGCCCCCAAGTTGCCCACCCAGGCTGTGCATAAAGCTGTTAGCAAACGGGTATATACAGTACTTTTTAACTGTACGCGAAAAGTGCCTCTCCGTATCACCACTCGGCACAAAATATAAAAAATCATTATTTTTTATAAACTTGAGATAAAACAACTGGATCTAGATCCATGTTCCACCAAGAGTCAGATCCATGATCCGGATTGTGAACAAGTTCAACTGCTCAAAGATCCACCGCGGCGAAATTATCCACAGGAGTGGCACAATATCTACCCCGTTTACCCTGTAAAAATGGGGTGGCATTCACAATTTTTTGTAACATATCAACGACTCCAACCACTTTCATCCACTTATCCAAGATTTCTGTGGATAACTGTGTGTAACATCATGCACAAACCCTTGGACAACTATTTAGAGGTCAAACCAGACCAGGAACACTACTCGATAAAATAGACAAAATCCTTTAAAATCATAATGATGAGCTGATAGCCCCCAAATTCTCTGCATTTGATCTTATCCACTCAGGATCGGTTATAAAAACAGCGATCCTTCTCGGGATTCTCCCCTGTTAGAATATGGCGAGCAAGATGGAGCCAACTATGCCAAGCAATCCCCAATCCGAGCAGGAGTTATTGAGCCGCGCCTATGCCATGGCCGGCTTCACGCTGGCGCAGCTGGCCGCCGAGGCTGGCGTCGCAGTGCCCAAAGACCTGCGCCGTGACAAGGGGTGGGTCGGTCAGTTGATCGAGCTGCAACTGGGGGCCAGCGCCGGGAGCAAGCCAGAGCAGGACTTCCCGGAACTGGGGATCGAACTCAAGACGATCCCCGTGGATCCTCAAGGCAAACCGCTGGAGACCACCTTCGTCTGCGTCGCCCCGCTGATCGGCGTCAGCGGCCAGCGCTGGGAGGAGTCCAACGTGCGCAACAAGCTCTCCCGGGTGCTCTGGATCCCGGTGGAAGGCAGTCGGGAGATCCCGGTTGGCGAGCGGCGGGTCGGCATGCCGCTGATGTGGAGCCCGAATGAAGAGGAAGATCGGCTACTGCGTCAGGACTGGGAGGAGCTGATGGACATGATAGTGCTGGGAGAAGTGGAGCAGATCAGCGCACGCCACGGCCAGGTGATGCAACTGCGGCCCAAGGCGGCCAACAACAAGGCGCTGACTCGCGCCATCGGCCGCGATGGTCAACCCATCATGACCCTGCCCCGCGGCTTCTATCTCAAGATCGACTTTACCCACAGTTTGCTGCAACGCTATTTTGCCTTGCCGACTTGATCTGCCTTATCAACATCTTTGTCATATGGTGGTATAAAAATAGACAGGAGCCATTTTTAACTCACAGACAAGGAGGCGTCATGCCACTGATCAAACAGTTTTTAAAGTCCAAGCCCGAGGTCAAGGTGACCTTTGCCGTAGAGAAAGAGGCAGCAGCAGGGGCGGAACAGGTGATGCTGATCGGCGAGTTCACCCAGTGGCAACCGGTCGAGCTGAAGCGCATGAAGAGCGGCGAGTTCAAAGCCACCCTCAATCTGCCGACCGACGGCCCGGGTTACTTCGAATATTGCTACCAGCTCATCACCCCGGCAGGGGAAACCCTCTACGAGAATGACTGGGCAGCGGATGACTATGTGCCAGGCCCCTTCGGGCGAGACAACTCGGTAGTTCGGGTCATCCAGTAACGGCTCCCAGATAGCCAATAGACGGATACAAAAAAGGCTCGCCATTGGCGAGCCTTTTCACTACCTGTCGAGCTATTTGCCGACATACCGACACCAATTCGAATCGAATTAGTTGAGCTTCTCTTTGATACGAGCAGCTTTGCCGGACAGGTTGCGCAGGTAGTACAGTTTGGCGCGGCGAACATCACCACGACGCTTCAGTTCTACACTGTGGATCAGCGGAGAGTGAGTCTGGAATACACGCTCAACACCTTCGCCGTTGGAGATCTTGCGAACGGTGAAAGCAGAGTGCAGACCGCGGTTACGCTTGGCAATAACGATGCCTTCGAAAGCCTGCAGACGCTCTTTACCACCTTCTTTAACACGAACTTGAACACGTACGGTGTCGCCCTGGGCAAAAGCCGGGATGTCGGTACGCAGTTGCTCTTGTTCAAGCTGCTGAATAATCTTGCTCATTGTCTTTCCTTACCTAGGATAAACTGAAAACTCTACTTAACGCTGTCACGCACTTCGCGGACATACTCGGCAAGAAGTGATTCTTGCTCGTCAGTCAGAGCTAGGTTGTTAATAAGTTCCGGCCTTCTTTGCCAGGTTCGTCCGAGCGACTGCTTAAGACGCCAGCGTCGAATCACTTCGTGATTGCCGCTTGTCAGCGCCTCGGGCACCGCCAATCCATCCAACACCTCCGGCCGAGTGTAGTGGGGATGATCCAGCAAGCCATCCGTGAAGGAGTCTTGCTCGGCACTGGCCTGATCACCCAAAACCCCCGGGACCAGACGCGAAACCGCATCGATCAGGGTCATGGCAGGCAACTCGCCACCACTTAACACGTAATCCCCGATAGACCACTCTTCGTCGACTTCGGTTTGTATCACGCGTTCATCGATACCTTCGTATCGACCGGCTACCAGAATCAGTTTCTGATTCGTCGCCAACTCGGTTACGCCCGCTTGAGTCAGCTTGCGTCCCTGAGGAGAGAGATAGATGACTTTCGCCCCGTCTCCCGCCGCTTGCTTGGCTGCATGAATCGCGTCACGCAGCGGCTGAACCATCATTAACATGCCGGGCCCACCACCATAAGGACGATCATCGACCGTACGGTGTTTGTCGTGGGTAAACTCCCGGGGGTTCCAGCACTCAATCTGCAGCAGGCCACTCTTGACGGCCCGACCCGTTACCCCGTGCTCGGTAATGGCTCGGAACATTTCAGGGAAGAGGCTAATGACCCCAATCCACATAAGAAACCTCCGGCACCCGTGTTAGCGCGGGAAACTAGAAACCAGGATCCCAATCAACTTCGATTGTTCGAGCAGTCAGATCAATATTCTTGATCACCTGCTCTTCCAGGAACGGAATCAACCGCTCCTTTGCACCAAAGGCATCTTTTACATTGGCCTCAACCACCAACACATCGTTGGAGCCGGTTTCCATCAATTCGGTCACCTTGCCCAGGTCGTATCCCTTGGTGGTCACCACGGAGCAACCAATCAGGTCACGCCAGTAGAACTCACCTTCAGGCAACGCAGGCAACAGATCGGCGGGTACGCCAATCTCGACATTGGTCAATGCCAGGGCATCTTCGCGCACATCGATACCATCGAGTTTGCAGATCAGACCCTTATTGTGACGTTTCCAGGATGAAACCCGAATTTCACGCCACGCCCCGTTCTGATTAATCAGCCAGGGGTTGTAATCGAAAATCGCTTCGGCAACATCGGTGAAGGAGTTCACTTTAAGCCAGCCCTTGATGCCATAAACGGTACCCAGGGTGCCCAGAACTACAGGTTTTTCCACCTTAACTCCTTACCGTTGGGCTGATTAAGCAGCTTTTTTAGCGTCTTTGATCAGCTTGGCAACGCGGTCAGAAACAGCGGCACCAGTAGCAACCCAATGCTCGATACGAGCCAGGTCCAGGTTCAGCTTTTCAGCTTGACCAGCAGCAACCGGGTTGAAGAAACCAACGCGCTCGATGAAGCGACCGTCACGGGCGCAACGGCTGTCAGAAACTACTACCTGGTAGAACGGACGCTTTTTCGCGCCACCACGTTGTAAACGAATGGTTACCATATCGTCCTCATTAACATCTAATGAACAAGGCCCGCAAACACGCGGACCCTAGCTTAAAATAAGCCGCGTAATTCTACTTGGATTCGTAATAATTGCAACCAAGCCAGCCATTTTTTGCGCAGAGCGGCAATGAAAAGGGGCCTGCCGCAGCAGACCCCCATCAACACGCAGGCCGGATCAGAACGGGCCGCGACCGCCACCGAAACCGGGGGGCATCATGTTCTTCATCTGGCTCATCATCTTGCGCATGCCGCCTTTACCGGACATTTTCTTCATCATGCGCTGCATCTCGGTGAACTGCTTGAGCAGCTTGTTCACGTCCTGCACCTGCATGCCGGAGCCTGCGGCGATACGGCGTTTGCGGGAACCCTTGATGAGATCAGGATGAGCACGCTCCTTCGGCGTCATGGAGCTGATGATAGCCTCCATTCGCACGGTGAGCTTGTCATCCATCTGATCTTTAACGTTATCCGGCAGCCCGGACATGCCGGGCAGCTTGTCGAGCATCCCCATCATGCCGCCCATGTTGCGCATCTGGGCCAGCTGCTCGCGGAAATCTTCCAGATCGAAGCCTTTGCCACTCTTGACCTTGCTGGCCAGCTTGGCCGCTTTCTCTTTATCGACGTTGCGCTCGACTTCCTCGATCAGAGAGAGCACATCGCCCATACCGAGGATACGGGAGGCGAGACGATCCGGGTGGAACGGCTCCAGCGCATCGGTCTTTTCACCCATACCGATAAACTTGACCGGCTTGCCGGTGATGTGACGCACCGACAGGGCAGCACCACCACGGGCATCGCCGTCCGCTTTGGTAAGGATGACACCGGTGAGCGGCAGCGCTTCATTGAACGCCTTGGCGGTGTTGGCGGCATCCTGACCGGTCATGGCATCCACCACGAACAGGGTCTCGACCGGCTTGATGGTGGCATGCAGATCCTGGATCTCGGCCATCATCTCGCTATCAACGTGCAGACGACCGGCAGTATCGACGATCACCACGTCATAGAATTTCTTGCGCGCCTGATCGATGGCGGCGGTGGCGATATCGACCGGCTTCTGGCTGGCATCGCTTGGGAAGAAGTCGACACCGATGTCATTGGCCAAGGTTTCCAGCTGTTTGATCGCCGCCGGACGATAGACGTCGGCACTGACTACCAGCACCTTCTTCTTGCTGCGCTCTTTGAGCAGCTTGGCCAGTTTGCCAACTGTGGTGGTCTTACCGGCCCCCTGCAGACCGGCCATCAGGATGATCGCTGGCGGCTGGGCAGCCAGGTTGAGCTGTTCGTTGGCCTCCCCCATCACGGTGACCAGTTCACCGTGAACAATCTTGATGAATGCCTGGCCCGGGCTCAGGGATTTGGCCACTTCCTGTCCGACTGCGCGCTCTTTGACACGCGCCACGAAATCACGCACGACCGGCAGGGCGACATCCGCCTCGAGCAGCGCCATGCGGACTTCGCGCAGGGTTTCCTTGATATTGTCTTCGGTCAAGCGACCACGGCCACTGACATTGCGCAAGGTGCGCGAGAGTCGTTCAGTCAAATTCTCAAACATGACGGATTCCGGTTCTTGGCGTAATAAATTGGGGGCATTATAACCCAGTGCGGGCGCGAGGACGATTATTCACCGCACCGCAGCAGCAGGGACCTTCTCCCTATATATGGGCAGATCGGCCGTTGCACAACTGGCGAGCACTTCTCGTGCAAGGTATACTGCCCCTCTTACCCTCAAAAGCTTGTGCAACAACGACCTGGTTATGATCGTAATCTCTGTTCTGGCCCTGGCGTTTTATCTGCTGGCCATCATCGCCTCCCTGCATCTGTTACTGAGCGCCAAGCCGGTGGGACAGCGCTCCCTGTTTGCCTGTATCGGATTGGCCCTGATCGCCCATGCCAGCGCCCTCGGTTCAGAGGTATTGCAGAGTTACGGCCAGAACCTGAGCATGCTCAACGTTGCCTCGCTGGTCAGCCTCATCATCAGCTGCTTCATGACCTGCGTGACCCGCCGCTTCAACGGCTGGATCCTGCTGCCGGTGGTCTACAGCTTCTCGGCCCTGCTGCTGGCTGCCAGCGCCTTGATCCCGGGTCGCTACATAACTCATCTGGAGGCCCATCCCCAACTGTTGCTGCACATCGGCCTCGCCCTGATGGCCTACTCGGTATTGATGATCGCCTGTCTGTTTGCGCTGCAGCTCGCCTGTCTGGACAAACAGCTTAAATCTCGAAAAATCAGCAACCTGCCAGCCATGCCGCCACTTATGACGGTGGAGAAACGGCTGTTTCAGTTGATCTCTGCAGGGGTGCTGCTACTGACACTCTCCATCGCTTCCGGCCTCTTCTTCCTCGAAGATATGTTCGCCCAGGGCAAGTCTCACAAGGCAGTGCTCTCCATCCTGGCATGGTGTGTCTACGTGTTGCTGCTGTGGGGTCATCACACCTATGGCTGGCGCGGCCGCAAAGTCATCACGCTCAGTCTGATCGGCAGCTTCATCCTGACTCTTGCCTACTTTGGCAGCCGCTTCGTCAAAGAAGTACTGTTGAGCTGACACCTATACTCTTTTAGCCATACCATCCAACAGGAGCCCTTTTTGGACAGCATCTCAACGAGTACATTACTGATTGTTCTCGTTATCTTGATCTTTCTTTCCGCCTTTTTCTCCAGTGCCGAAACCGGCCTGATGTCCATCAACCGCTACAAGCTGAGGCATCTGGCACAGACCAAACACAAAGCCGCACGTCGCGTCGAGCAACTGCTCGCCCGCCCCGATCGCCTGCTGGGGCTGATCCTGATCGGTAACAATCTGGTTAATATCCTCGCCTCCGCCATCGCCACCATCGTCTGTATCCGGCTATTTGGTGATCTCGGGGTCGCCATCGCCACCTTCGGCCTGACCCTGGTGGTACTGGTATTCGGTGAAGTGACCCCCAAGACACTGGCCGCCATGTTCCCGGAGAAGATCGCCTATCCCGCCTCCTGGATCCTCAAGGGGCTGATGGTGCCGCTCTCTCCGCTGGTCTGGCTGATCAACGGCATCACCAGCGGGCTGCTCAAGATGCTGAAGATCAATCCTAACAAGGATGACTCCCTCAACACCGAGGAACTGCGCACTATCGTCAATGAGGCGGGTAACCTGATCCCCCAGCGTCATCAGGAGATGCTGCTGAGCATTCTGGATCTCGACAAGATGCTGGTCGAGGACATCATGGTGCCGCGCAGCGATATCTACGCCATCGACATCAACGATGACTGGAAGAGCATCCAGCGCCAGCTGGCCCACTGCGCTCACACCAAGATCCTCCTCTATCGCGACAATATCGACGACGTTGTCGGATTTTTACACGCGCGCGATGCCCTGCGGCTGGTAGCCAGGGACCAGTTCAACAAATCGAGTCTGTTGCGGGAAGTGGACGAGATCTACTTCATTCCGGAAGGAACGCCGCTCAACGTGCAGCTGGCCAAATTCCAGCGCAACAAGGAGCGAATTGGCCTGATCGTCGACGAATACGGCGATATTCAAGGTCTAATCACTCTGGACGACATTCTGGAAGAGATCGTCGGCGACTTCACCACCTCCATGACGCCAGCGCCGAGCGACGAGATCCACCCCCAGTCAGATGGTTCTTATCTGGTCGAAGGCTCAGCCAATATTCGTGAACTAAACAAGGAGATGAACTGGCATCTGCCCATCGACGGCCCGCGCACCCTCAACGGTCTGATCCTCGAATATCTGGAGGAGATACCCCAGCCCAACATCGGGATCCGGTTGGCCGGTTATCCTATCGAGATCCTCGATGTGGAGAACAACATGGTGAAGATGGCGCGGATCATGCCAGCATCGTATCGGGCGGAGTCGGATTCGCAAGATTGAAAAAGGGCTGCCAGTGGCAGCCCTTTTCTATTGCTCATCGTCACTGTTCATCTTCATCATCCGGCTCCAGCACCAGCGTCGGGATCAACTCGCCAAACACCCTCTGTAGCTCGTCACGGTTGGCCAGCAGGTCTTGCAGCGTATAGCTGTCCATCACCGCCAGAAACGCATCCATCGCCTCTTTCAGCGCACTCTTGAGCAAACAGACAGAGACGATGTGGCAAGCGGGCGAGCCGCAGTCAATGCCGTCCAGATTGCCTTCCAACGCCCTGATCACCTGCCCGATATTGATGGTGGCGGGATCGCAAGCCATACGAATACCGCCATTCTTGCCCCGCTGGGATTGCAGATAGCCCAGCTTCACCAGCTGATTGACCACCTTCACCATGTGGTTGCGGGAAACGCCATACAGGGCCGATACCTTGGCAACGCTCGACAACTCCCCTTCCGGCAGGGTGGCAAGATAGAGCAGGGCTCTCAATCCAAAATCTGTATAACTGGTTAGTCTCATAAAACCTGATTAGCGCGATGCGAAAAGTGGAGTATTGATTCAAATCAAATAAACATCTAGGATGCCACTTATTAAATGACATTTTATATGTTCAATTAGAACGAGGCCCCTATGCTAGATCAAACCACCGTTGCCGTCATCAAAAGCACCATTCCGCTGCTCGAATCGGCAGGCCCTGCCCTCACCCAGCACTTCTACCAGCGGATGTTCAGCCATAACCCGGAGCTGAAAGATATCTTCAACCTGGCCCACCAACGCAGTGGCGGCCAGCCGCTGGCCCTGTTCAATGCAGTCGCCGCGTATGCAAAGAATATCGACAATCTGGGAGCGCTCGCCGGTGCGGTCGAGCGGATTGCGCACAAACATACCGGATTCCTGATCCAGCCGGAACAATATCACATTGTAGGTAGTCATCTCTTGGCCACGCTCAAAGAATTGGGTGGAAGTGCGGTCACCGACGAAGTGCTGGAGGCTTGGGGCAAGGCGTATGGCGTGCTGGCCGACATCTTCATCGGCCGCGAGCAGGAGATCTATCAGGAGAAGGCCAATCAGGATGGCGGCTGGCAAGGTACCCGCACCTTCATCATCAAGGAGAAGCGAGCCGAGAGCGACCTCATCACCTCCTTCCTGCTGGCGCCGGAAGATGGCAAGCCGGTACTGACCTTCAAACCGGGCCAATACCTCAGCATCAAGCTGGTTCACCCCGAGCTGGAATATCAGGAGATCCGCCAATACTCCCTCTCCGATGCACCCAATGGACAGGATTACCGCATCAGCGTCAAACGCGAGCCACAGGGTCAGGTCTCCAACCTGCTGCACGATCACCTGCAGGCGGGTGACAAGATCGAAGTGATGCCCCCCACCGGCGATTTCTACCTGAAAGCCGACAGCCAGACCCCGGTGGTACTGCTCTCCGCCGGTGTCGGCGTGACACCGATGATGAGCATGCTCAACCAGCTGCTGGCGAGCGGCCATCAGGCTGATATCACCTGGCTACACGCCTGCGAACAGGGTGCTGTACACGCCTTCCGGGAGGATATTCAGCAAAAATCCCGCCAGCATCCCAACTTGCTGAGCCGGGTCTGGTATCGGGAGCCGGAGGCCAGTGATGTGCAGGGTCAAGATTACGATCTGGCCGGCACCATGGATCTGACTGCCGTGAAGGAGCGCATCACGCCTGAGGCCCACTACTACTTCTGTGGCCCTGTCGGCTTCATGCAAGAGATCAAGCGGCAGCTGCTGGCTGCTGGGGTACCAACGGGGCAGCGCCATTACGAAGTTTTTGGCCCCCACCAAGATCTCTAAAGCGCGGGCAGCCATATAACAGAGGGAGGTTCCGGCCTGTCATGGCACGGCGGCTGGAACCGGACCCACAGGTGCAGATCTGTGGGTCATTTTTTTGGATCAGTGCATCGCCTTGGCGCGGGCCACCACGTTGGCCGGCATCCGGTTGCCAAGACGGTTGAGCAGAGTCGCCGCCTTCTGGTGCAGCGCCTTGTCACCGATGACGGAGCCATGGAGCCAGCGATAGGCGTCCTCATAATCGAGCGGACTGCCCATCCCCTGCAACAGCATCTCGACCCACTCGATGCGAGCCCGCAGAAAACCGAGGCTGGCCGCCTCGCGCATCAGGGTCTCGGCTCGCACCAAATCCTTCTGCACCAAAGTTCCTTTCCAGTAGTAGCGGCCCAACTGCTCCAGCGCCGGCGCCAACCCCTGATTGGCCGCCTCCCACATATATTGCACCCCGAGCTCGGCGTTGGACTTGGTACAGACCCCCCACGCCAGCATATCCCCCCAGAGGAATTGATAGGCCGGGATCTTCATCACCGAGGCGCGTGCTTCGATATCCTGAGTCAGCTGACAGCGATCCTGTTTAACCTGAGTGAGATGGCGCCCCTGCTCAATCCAGTTGAGCAGCTCGTCCTGACGATAGAGCGGCACCGCCTGCAACTCGCCAGCGGCCAGAGGTGCGGGAGGCGTCACCACAGCGGCAGGCTCAGCCGGTTTTGGCAGCGGCGCGGCCCCCTCGCCACTGCTGGCAACGGGTGTGACCGGCTCGGCCGGAAGCAAGACGGGGACTGCCTCAGAGGGCGCTGGCGTAGCAGCAGAGACAGGGGCCGTTGCCACCGCAGCACTGCTTGCGGTCAGTGCCGATGCAGTTGCTGCAGGCGCATCGCTCGATACGGCAGCCGATACCGCCTCGGCACCATAGAGGGGCGCGGTGAATGCACCGACAAGAACGAGAAGGGTAAGGGGTTTCATCATAAGGATCTCCTGCTGCACTCTGTTATCGGCACCAACCCCCATCCCCTTAGCCTGCCGGGCGGATCTCATCAATACAAAAGGGAGCCGAAGCTCCCTTGTTGGCACGGTTGACCCGCTTACTTGACGAAATCGACACCCAGCTGGATATCGGCTTTCAGGGTAGCCAGCATGCCTTCCATCGCTTCCTGCTCGAAGGCGCTCAGCTTGCCGTAATCCAGTACGGTTTCGACGCCATTCTTGCCCAGCAGTACCGGCTGCGCGAAGAAGGTGGCGTGCTCGCCGTTGCCTTCCACGTAGGCGCACTCGACAACGTTGGCTTCGCCCTGCAGACCCTTGATGAGAGAGAGACCAAAACGGCAAGCCGCCTGACCCATGGAGAGGGTTGCGGAACCGCCACCGGCCTTGGCTTCCACCACTTCGGTACCGGCATTCTGGATGCGCTTGGTCATGGCAGCCACTTCTTCAGCGGTGAAGGAGGCGCCTTCAATCTGGGAGAGCAGCGGCAGAATGGTGACGCCACTGTGACCACCGATCACGTTGACGCGTACTTTGTCGATGTTCAACCCTTTGGCAGCGGCCACGAAGGTCTCGGCGCGGATCACGTCCAAAGTGGTGACACCGAACAGGCGACGCTTGTCATAGACACCGGCTTTCTTCAGCACTTCGGCGGCGATAGCCACAGTGGTGTTGACCGGGTTGGTGATGATGCCGATCAGTGCTTTCGGGCAAGTGGCCGCGCACTTCTCGACCAAATTCTTGACGATACCGGCGTTGATATTGAACAGGTCGGAGCGATCCATCCCCGGCTTGCGTGCCACACCGGCGGAGATCAGCACCACATCGGCCCCAACCAGCGCAGGAGTCGGATCTTCACCGCAGAAGCCCTTGATGGCGACGTCGGTAGGAATATGACTGAGGTCAACGGCCACACCCGGGGTAACCGGGGCGATGTCATACAGGCTCAGCTCGGAGCCGGCCGGCAGACGGTTTTTCAACAGCAGAGCGAGGGCTTGACCGATGCCACCAGCGGCACCCAGAACGGCAACTTTCATGATCAACTCCATGTTTAAGCGTAGGTTTAAGGTTGTTTGTTGTTGTGCGCCCAACCTTAATGGATCCCCCCATAAAAAACAATCTGATAACAGTTGCAGTCACGGGTTCTGTGAGCCACGAAACATGCGGGAGCAAAAATTGGAGGGAAATATAAAAAGTTGGAGGAGAAGCACAGTTTTTCTGCACTTCTCCTTACCATAAAGAGGTAGATCTGAGGGTCTCAGGATTGGAATGCCAGCGCCCGTTTTTCACACCAGCGAAAACCAATTGTTAACAATCCGTTCATCGCCAGATAAAGCCCACCAGCCACCCCGAACACAGCCAGGGTATCGTAGGTCTGGGCGTTCAAGCCCTGCGCCAGCCCCATGATGTCCATGATGGTGATGGTACTGGCGAGAGAGCTCCCCTTGAGTACCAGGATCACCTCGTTGGAGTAGGCAGGCACCAGATGACGGGCAGCATGGCGCACCTTCATCCACAAGGTCTGGCGGCCGTTAAAGCCAAGCGCACGACACGCCTCCACCTCACCGGCCGGGATGGCATCGAGCGCCCCCTTGAACAACCGGGTGGAGTAGGCCGCCGTGTTGAGACCCAGCGCCAGCACGGCGCAGAACCAGGGCTGCTTGAGCAGCGGCCAGAGCGGGCTGGCTTTCAGCCACTCGAACTGGCCCGGCCCGTAGTAAATCAGGAAGATCTGAATGAGCAGAGGCGTACCGGTAAAGAGCAGCACCCACAGCTGCACCAGCTGGGTCGCCACCGGCAGGCGCAACTCCAGCACCCAGGTCATCAGGGCTGCCAACACAATCCCCAGCAGCAGGCTGAACAGGGTCAGCTCCAGCGTGGTGACAAGACCGCCCAGCAACGTAACGAGATACTCTTGCATCAGTTAGCCTCCGTAGCGGCGGGTGTAGCGGGCAGCCAGCCCGAGGCCATATTCACTCACCAGACTGATGGCCAGATAGATGAGGGCGGCGGCGGCATACCAGGTGAAAGGCTCATAGGTACTGGCCGAGGCCATCTGGGCCTGACGCATCATCTCGTTCACCCCGATAAGCGACACCAGCGCGGTATCTTTCAGCAACACCAGCCACTGGTTGCCGAGGCCCGGCAGGGCATGGCGCCACGCCTGCGGCAACACGATGCGAAAGAAGATGTGGCTCTTGCTCAAACCCAGCGCCAGCGCCGCCAGCCGTTGACCTGAAGGCACCGCATTGAGCGCCGCCCGCAGGGTCTGGGTCGCATAGCTGGCGAACAGCAGGGAGAGCGCCAGCACGCCACAGGCGAACGGGCTGAACTCCACATACTCGCCAGTGAGGAGGAACAGCACCTGGGTCGAGCCGAAGTAGATGAACAGCACCACCAGCAACTCGGGCAGGCCACGGATCAGCGTGGTCAGGGTGGCCACCGGCCACACCAGCACACGCTTCTTGCTGAGCTCGGCGGCACTGAACGCCAGTGCCAAAACCATGCCCCCGACCAGTGATGCCAGGGCCAGCCCGAGGGTCATCCAGGCTGCATCCAACAACAGGCTCAACATGGCTTACTGCGCGAAGTATTTGTCGAAAATTTTCTGATAGGTGCCGTTGGCCTTGATCTCGGCCAGCCCCTTGTTCAGCTGGGTCAGCAACTCCTGATTGCCCTTGGCGACCGCGATGCCAAAGCCGGTACCGAAGTACTTGGCATCGGTCACAGGCGCACCCACCACCGCATACTCCTTGTGCTGCTTCAGCCAGTCGGCAGCAACGGCAGTATCGGCAAATACACCGTCGGTACGGCCATTCATCATGTCGAGGAAGGCGCTCTGATAGCTGGCATAAGGCACGGTCAGCAGACCCTTGCTCACCCAGTTATCCACCAGATAGGACTGGTGAGAGGTGCCGTTCTGCACGCCGACTGTCTTGTCGACCATCTCTTCCGGCCCCTTGAAGGCCCCTTTCTTGGCGACGAATACGGCCGAGTTCTCGTAATAGATGTCGGAGAAATCGACCTGAGCGGCCCGCTCAGGGGTCACGTCCATGGCGGCGATGGCGGCATCATAGCGACGGAATTTCAGGCTGGGGATCAGGCTGTCAAAGGCCTGGTTGTGGAAGCTGCACTCCAGCTTGGCCTGCTCGCAGATGGCGCGGGCCAGATCGATGTCAAAACCCTGAAACTCGTTCTTGTCATCCAGGTATTCGAACGGCGCGTAGGTGGCCTCGGTGGCGAACTTGATCTCTTTGGCCATGACGGAGGTACTCAACAGGCCCATGGCAGCAACCAACAACAGACTCTTTTTCATGACAGCTTCCTTATCGATTCAATATCAATGCATCAAGAATTCGGCAAACCGGCTGGTTTGCGGGGATTGGAAAATGGCAGCGGTGCCGGATTCGATGATCCGCCCCTTCTCCAGATAAATCACCTGACTGGCCACCTTGCGGGCAAAATCGACCTCGTGGGTCACCACCACCTGGGTAATGCCGGTCTGGCTCAGGTTGCGGATGATCTCGGCCACCTCCTTGGTGATCTCGGGATCGAGGGCAGCAGTCGGCTCGTCAAACAGCAACACTTCCGGGTCCATCATCAGGGTACGGGCAATGGCAACCCGCTGCTGCTGACCGCCGGAGAGACGGGCAGGCCAGGCATCGCGCTTGTCGGCCAGTTGCAGCTGGGCCAGCAGGTAGGCCCCCTTCTCGATGGCAGCCTCCTTGCTCATGCCGAGCACCTTGACTGGCGCTTCAATCAGATTCTCCATCACAGTGAGATGTGGCCAGAGATTGTACTGCTGGAACACCATGCCCACCTTGCGACGCAGCAGTTGGGACTGACGGTTGAATTCGGCAGCAGAGAGGGAGTTCGGGAAAGAAAATTCACTTTCGCCAATCCGCAGAACACCCGAATCCGGGGTATCCAGCAGGTTCATCATCCGTAGCAGGGAACTCTTGCCAGCACCGCTCGGGCCCAGCAACACCAAGGTTTCACCGGGGGATGTCCGAAAGCTGACCTGTTGCAGAACCGGCACCTTGTGCCAAGACTTCTCGATACCTATTAATTCAATACCCATACAGCCCAATTGAATAAGTTTTCAAAATTTCATCCCGATTCTATCCCTAATAAAGGTTGATGCAAGCCATTTTTGAATCAATATGCAGAACAAGCGCCGCTTCCTTGCAAAAAACGGCATATGAATGCAAAATGGCCCCGCTGTTCGTATCTGCCGCCTGTATCGCACAGGCCGCCACACCTCCTCATTCGTGAGACCAAGATGAAACACAACGACAAGCAAGAAAAACTGGCCAAGGCCTTTAAAGCCTTGCTGAAAGAAGAGCGCTTTGGCTCCCAGGCAGAAATCGTCACCGCCCTGCAAGAGCTGGGCTTCGAGAACATCAACCAGTCCAAGGTATCGCGCATGCTGAGCCGCTTCGGCGCCGTTCGCACTCGTAACGCCAAGATGGAGATGGTCTACTGCCTGCCGGTGGAACTGGGCGTACCCACCACCTCCAGCCCGCTCAAGAATCTGGTACTGGACGTCGATCACAACGGCGCACTGGTGGTAATTCACACCAGCCCGGGCGCAGCCCAGCTGATCGCCCGCCTGCTCGACTCCCTCGGCAAGGCAGAGGGGATCCTCGGCACCATCGCCGGTGATGACACCATCTTCATCACCCCGACCAGCGACACCGATATCGAAGAGCTCTACCTCTCCGCCCTCGAGCTGTTCGAACAGACGCCATAATGGCCACCACCGCTTCATCGCGGTCACGCCAGAACGAAAAATCCCGGCCAAGGCCGGGATTTTTGTTTTCTGCAGCTTCGTCAGGCGGGCTTATTTGCCCTGCGCCATCAGAAAACCTTCCGATGGGGCGAAGAAAGCCGCGCCGGTCACTGCCTTGGTGAAACGCAGCAGGTGGTCGAAGTGGCTGCCCTCCCCCTTGTACATGCTGGCCAGCATGGCGTTGAAGTGCTGCGGAGTGCGGCAGCAGGAGATAAAGTAGAGCCCCTGCTCGGTCATGGTGCCCCAGGGCATGCTCTGGCGCAGGATCTCCATGGACTCTCCCTTCGGAGTCTTGAGATTGACCCGCTTGATGTGGGCGGTCAGCGGTTTGGCGGCAGATTCATACTCGATATTGTCGGGCTTGGTACGACCGATAATGTCTTCCTGCTCTTTCTGCGCCAGCTTCTCCCAGTCGCTCATGGCGTGGACCCAGCGCTGGACGTGAATGTAGGAGCCACCGGCAAACTCGCCATCGGCCAGCAGCGCCACTTCGGCACGGTGCTCATCCTGCGGGTTCTCGGTGCCGTCAACGAAACCGGTCAGGTCACGGCAATCCAGATTGCGGAAACCACGCACCTCTTCGGCCAGCTCGACCAGTCCGGCCAGCAGTGCCATCACGCGATGACCGGCGTGGTGCAGCACATCCACCCGATCGGCGCGCAGCTGAATAAAGAGATCAAACGGGGTGTTGGGGGCCTCCTGACCGTTGGCGGATTGCGCCATAAAGCTGCGGAACTGAGGCGGACGGGCGGCAGGGTAGAGACCATCCCAGGCATCGGCGCCGACGGCGACCAGACCGCTGAAACTGGCATCAGGGAAATCGGCGGCGACCGCCTGCCACAAGGCGGGCAGTTTGGCCAGACTGCCGACCAGCTCGGCGGCATCGCCGGTGCGATTGAACATCAGATAGAGGGCGTGCAGATTCGGCTCTGCGCAGATCCCGGCTTGGGCTTTCATATATCTCTCCCCTGAGTAGGCGTTAGCGTTACGGGCTATTTGCGTTGCGCGATTATAAACCAGAGTGGATCCAGTTCTTTGATTTCACGACGATATCACGCGTTCAGGGCAAAGGGTCAAACAACACCAGCCCATGGGGTGCAACCTTGATCCGTGCCCGCATCCCATCAAGGGGCTCGCCAATGCTCGCCTCCAGCTGCAGATCGCCACACTCGAACAGCACCCGGCAGTGGTGGCCGAGGAACTGCTGTTCCACCACCTTGAGCTCCCCATCTGCCGCACTCTCCAGCAACAGTTGCTGGGGTCTGAGCATCAGCTGCAACTGCTCGCCAACAGCCCGGCCATGGGGCTCGCTGCCACAGATAACCCCGAGCGCCGTCTGTACACAGTGGCTGTCCACCACCTCGGCAGCCAGATAGTTGACCCCGCCGAGAAACTCCGCCACGAAGCGATTTTGCGGGCGGCGATAGAGCTGCTCCGGCTGACCCACCTGCTCGATGTGACCGGCGCGAAACAGCGCCAGCCGATCTGCGAAGGCAAACGCCTCCTCCTTGCTGTGGCTGACGAAGATGGCGCCGATCCCCTGCTGCTTGAGCAGGGCGCGGATCTCGAGGATCAACTTCATCCGCACCTGGGTATCGATGTTGGAGAAGGGCTCATCCAGCAGCATCAGTCGTGGCTTGCACACCAGCGCCCGGGCGATGGCCACCCGCTGCTGCTGGCCGCCGGAGAGCTGGTGCGGATAGCGATCCCCCAGCCCCTGCAGATTGACCAGCGCCAGCGCCTCGTCCACCTGCTGCTGGCGGGCGCGGCGATCGAGTTTGGTCAGGCCAAAGCCAACATTGTCGGCCACCGTCAGGTGGGGAAAGAGGGCGTAATCCTGAAAGATCATCCCGATATTGCGCGCCTCGGGCGGCACGCTGGCACCCGGCCCGTCGAGCAGGGTATCGCCGAGGCGAATCGAGCCCTCTGCCAACGGCAGCAGCCCGGCGATGGCCTTGAGCAACGTGGTTTTGCCGCAGCCACTGGCTCCCAGCAGACAGACGATCTCGTTGTCTGCCACCGTCAGGGAAAGCTGCTCCAGCACATTGCGGCCGTTGTAACGACAGCTGACATTTTCAACCTGCAAACAGGACAAGGCTGACTTCCTCTCGTTTCTGGCGGTGCTCGGCCTTTTTCAGCACACCGCATGCAATTTAATTGACCGACGCGGCGACTCAGTGGCCCGGACTGTCCAGACTGCGGTTGACCCAGATCAGCGGCAACAGCCCCACCAGCACAATGACGATAGCCCCCAGCGCGCCGCGCTCCAGCATCTCGTCCGAGACAAACTGATAGACGTGGGTCGCCAGAGTATCGAAGTTGAACGGCCGCAGCAGCAGGGCGGCGGGCAGCTCCTTCATGGATTCGATGAATACCAGCATGGCACCGGCAAACAGACCCCGGCGCACCAGCGGCAGATGGACCCGCCGCAGCATGGCGCCATCCCCCTGCCCCAGGGAGCGGGCAGCCATGTCGAGGCTGGGGGAGATCTTGCCCATGCTGCTCTCCACCGAGCCGATGGCAATGGCCACGAAGCGCACCAGATAGCCGAACACGATTGCGGTAATAGTGCCGGTCAGCAGCAGCCCCGGCCCCTGACGCCCCAGCCACTCGGCCAGATCGTTGATGGCAAAATCGAGGGCGGTGAGCGGCACCAGCACGCCGATGGCCAGCACGGTACCCGGCATGGCATAACCCATGGCGGCGATGCGCAGGGGCAGCAGGCTCTTGATCCCGCCATCGAGGCGGCGGAAGAAACCGAGCAGCAGGGCAATCCCCATGGCCAGCAGGGCGGTCAGCGCCGAGATAGCTAAGCTGTTGCCGGCGAAGCGGACAAACTCCGGTGTCCACGACAACTCGAAGTAGCGCACCCCGTAATCGAGCAGGATGACGAACGGCAGGCCGAAACCGGCCAGCACCAGCCCCCAGCACCAGAAAGCGGCCAGAGCGCGACTCATCCCCTTGAGCGGATAGCGCAGCGGCTGCTCATGGCCCATGGACTTCTGGAACACCTGCTGCCGACTGCGCGAGCGGCGCTCCAGCGCGATCAGCAGCACCACCGCCAGCAGCATCAGGCAGGAGAGTTTGGCCGCAGTGGCCAGACTGCCGTAACCGAGCCAGGTGTCGTAGACCGCCGTGGTCAGGGTGTTGATGGCAAAGAAGTGGACGGTGGCGAAATCGGCCAGCGTCTCCATGGCCACCAACGATACCGCCACCATGATGGCGGGGCGCGCCAGCGGCAGACTGAGACGACGAAAGCTCTGCCACGGGGTACAACCGAGCAGGCGGCTGGAGTGGATCAGGCTGACTGACTGCTCGAGAAAAGAGGCGCGGGTCAGCAGATAGACATAGGGGAACAGCACCAGCGCCAGCACCCAGGCGGCGCCGCCAAGGGAGCGAATGGCAGGAAACCAGTAATCGGCCGGACTGTTCCAGCCAAAGAGTGCTCGCAATCCGGCCTGTAGCGGGCCCGAGTAATCGAGCAAGTCGGTATAGACGTAGGCGACGATATAGGAAGGCATGGCCATCGGCAGCATCAGCGCCCATTGCAAAGCGCGCCGCCCCGGCACCTGACACATGGCCACCAGCCAGGCGGTGGGCACGCCAAATAGCAGGCTTAGCAATACTACGCCGACCACCAGCCCCAGGGTATTGCCCAAATAATCGAGCAGCACGGTATCGGCGAGGTGGCGAAAGAGCTCTCCCTCAGCCGAGAAGGCAGAGAAAAGCAGGGCTATAACCGGTAAACCCAGCAGCAGGGCGATGGTCCAGCTGCCGGTCATCCATCCAAAATTTTTCATGAGACCACAGATGTTGATGGGGCCGTTGGCCCCATCTGATTACAAATCGAACTTAACCTCATCCAGCAACTGCAAGGCGTCCTTGCGGTGCTTGGCGTAATCGCTGACCGGTAGTGCGTCAGACTTGAAACTGCCCCAGGACTTGACCATGGCGGAAGGCTCGACTCCGGCCTTGACCGGATATTCGGCGTTCACGTCCGCATACATGTGCTGGGCGGTGTCACCAGCCAGAAACTCCATCAGCTTCTGGGCCTCAGCCTTGTTCTTGGCATACTTGGTCATGGCCACGCCGCTCACGTTGACGTGGGCACCGCGGTCAGCCTGGTTCGGGAAGTTGATATAGACCGCATCCGCCCAGGACTTCTGCGCCGGATCTTTCAACATGGCGCCCAGATAGTAGCTGTTGCCGAGTGACACGTCACAGATACCATCCTTGATCGCCTTGACCTGATCCCGGTCATTGCCCTGCGGCTTGCGCGCCAGGTTGGCCTTGACCCCTTCCAGCCAGGTTTTGGTCTCGGCCATGCCGTGATGGGCAATCATGGAGGAGACCAGCGCCACATTGTACTCATGCTTGCCGCTGCGGGTGCAGATTTTCCCTTTGAATTCCGGTTTGGCCAGATCTTCGTAGCTGATGGTGTCGAGCTTGCCGAGGCGCTCCTTGCTGGAGTAGATGGCGCGAACCCGGGTGGTCAGGGCGAACCAGCGATTCTCCGGATCACGATAGATGGCGGGGATGTTCTCCTGCAGGATCTTGCTGTCTACCGGCTGCACCAGCCCCTTGTCCACCAGATCGGTCAGACGGCTGATGTCGACGGTCAGCATCAGGTCGGCCGGAGAGAGTTTGCCTTCCCGCTCCAGACGCTCGTTCAACCCCTCTTTGGCAAACACCACGTTCACCTTGATGCCCGATTCCTTCTCGAACTGCTGGATGATGGGCTTGATCAGCTCATCCTGGCGGTTGGAGTAGACATTCACTTCCCCGGCCGCCAATGCCGACTGAGCTGCCAACGCAGAGAAAGCCAGTGCCAACATCTTCATTTTCATCATCCATTCCTTGATTAGCTATACAGAGTGATAACGATTTCCGTTTGCATTCTGCATACATCTTATAAGCGGATCAAGAAAGCTCGCCGTCGCCACATCACATATTTAATCGCCTATAAATGAAAAGGGCCGGATGGAATCCCATTCGGCCTCTTCTGAGCAAAACGTTATGTTGATCAGGCTTCAATAAGCGCTCACGCCATCGGGATGCCCCGAGGTCGGGAGGTCAACAGATCTGTACGTCACGGATGCGGTTCATCACAGCGCCTCGTCGTCACTCTCGCCGGTGCGAATGCGCACCGCTTGCAGCAAGTCGTAGACAAAAATCTTGCCGTCACCGATCTTGCCGGTATAAGCCGCCTTGCAGATCGCCTCGATCACCCCTTCCACGTTATCATCGGCGGTAGCAATCTCCAGCTTCACCTTGGGCAGGAAGTCGACCTGATACTCGGCTCCCCGGTATAATTCGGTGTGTCCCTTTTGGCGGCCAAATCCCTTGACCTCGGACACGGTCAGCCCTTCCACCCCCAGGTTGGCAATAGCCTCGCGGACATCGTCCAACTTGAACGGTTTGATAATCGCACTAATCAGCTTCATCTGGTTGCTCCCAATCCATGGTGTGTCATGAATCGGGTTTCAATTCTTATGCCAAGTATTTTTATTGTTTTATTTCATATAGATAGAGTTTAATGCCTGCGCCATTCGCCAGGCACATCCCCATAACCGGCCAGCACGCCCCATAATGAGGCACCATGCTGCAGCGGTCAGCGGGTATGCACCAAACAAGAGCAAAACAGCATGTTAGTTATCTCCAACAGCGTCACGATTCCCTGGCATGAGCTGCAATTTCAGACCATGCGGGCACAGGGCAACGGCGGACAGCACGTCAACAAGACCGACTCCGCCGTCTGGCTGCGCTTCGATTACCGCAACTCTCCCAGCCTGACGCCCCTCTACAAGGAGGGTCTCGACAAGCTGAGCGACAGCCGGGTACACGATGGCTTTATCCTGATCCGGGTCGAGAGCCATCGCAGCCAGGACATGAACCGCAAGGAGGCGATGAGCCGTCTGGTGGAGTTGCTGAAAAAAGCAGCCTGGCGCCCCAAGGCCCGCCATGCCACCAAGCCGACCCGCAGCTCCCAGCGCAAACGGGTCGATGCCAAAAAGCGCAAGGGGGATATCAAATCCACCCGCGGCAAGCTTGTGTTGGACTAACCCTGGCCTGAGGATGACAGAATGAAATACAGCTTTTGCGACAGTGTCCGCGGCCCCCTGCTGGTCGCCATCGATCAGGATGGCCTGCGCCACGTGGAGTTCATGCACGGGGAGCGCCCCGTCATGCCGCAGGCTGACTGGCAACGGGATGACAAGGCACTGGCCCCCTATCTTGCCCAGTTCAACGCCTATTTCGCCGGAAAATTGCAGCAGTTCGATCTGCCCATGGCAGCGAAGGGCACCCCGTTCCAGCAAACGGTGTGGAATGCTTTGTGCGATATCCCCTATGGCGAGACCGTGAGCTATCTCGAGATTGCCCAGGCTATCGGCAACCCCAAGGCGGTGCGGGCTGTGGGCGCTGCCAATGGGCGCAATCCGCTGAGCATCATAGTACCCTGCCATCGGGTGATCGGACGCAGCGGCGAGCTGACCGGCTATGCTGGCGGCATTCCCATCAAGCGCTGGTTGCTGGCACTGGAACAGGCAGGCACAGCATTCGAGCTGGCCCCATGACACGATGACCGTCCCGGAAAGGAACGGGACAATATCGTGGCCAAAATGAAAAGGCTTTCAGCCAGTAGCCACGCTTTGCTGACAAGATGAACAGAAAATGAAGAATCGCCTCAGAACTACTTCAGATTGAGCTTGGCATTATGGCTCCATACTTGAATGGCACGGCTCATTCGCTGATTCAAGTAGCACCCATGTGACGCTTCCAATCTGTCTTTTTCCCCGCGCCTCCTCTGAGGCGCTTTTTTTGTGCCAACACAACAAGCCACCACCCGGGTTGAGTGGCCTGAGCGCCACAAAATCTGCACCCGCCCAAAAACCAAGAGGCGAAGGATCATCCTTCGCCTCTGACGTAACAGCTGGCTACTCGCTCTGGGGCAGGAACTGAAGCTCCGGCGCCGAGGAGGTCAGCACATCGGCGCAATAATCCCAGGTCGAGATGCGATAGTGCTGCAGATCTTCATCCAGATGCAAGCCGTCCGACTCCTGATGGAACCAGCTGGCAAAACGGGATGGGGTGATGAGCTGGATCTGCTCTTCGATAGCGTGGCTATCCTTCCCCTCGGCCAGATCGCAATCCTCGATGACCCGCAGGGCATAGATATGGCGAAAATAGACCCGGCAGAGGATTTGCGGGGGCAAATCGATGCTGCGTGCCCGCCCCAGCATGATGGTCAGGGAGTCGCTCCAGAGATCCTGATGCAGCTCGGCCACAACCAGACCAGGCGGTAGCTGGCGGGACGGAGCCCAAGGGACGGCAACCTGCCGAATGGCATTTTTCTGTTCCATATTCACCTCACGACGACTCGCTCCCTGTCTTGAGTCTATCTGAACCACATAGTCCCGGCGAAGGCAATCGATGGACAATAAAAACGGCAATAAAAAAGCCGACGTATCAAACGTCGGCGAATAAAAAGTGCTTACAACAGAGGATTCACATATTCAGACCCGTGGGTCGAAAGATTGGTTCCCTCTTTTTGTAATTAATTTTCGGCGCGTTTAAACATCAGGGTATTAGCGTCCGACTCTTCCGGTACGAAGTAGTAGCCCTCAGCGTTGAAACCGGTCAGCTGCTCAACCTCGGTCAGACGGTGCTTGATGATGTGGCGAGCCATCATGCCGCGCGCCTTCTTGGCGTAGAAGCTGATGATCTTGAACTGGCCGTTCTTCTCATCCTTGAACACCGGCGTGACAATCCGCCCTTTCAGGCTCTTGGGTCGTACCGACTTGAAATACTCGTCGGAGGCCAGATTGATCAGCACTTCATCCCCCTGCGCTGCCAGCGCGTCGTTGAGATGGTGAGTGATCACATCCCCCCAGAACTGGTAGAGATCCTTGCCGCGACTATTGTCGAGCCTGGTCCCCATCTCCAGCCGATAGGGCATCATCAGGTCGAGGGGGCGAAGCACGCCGTAGAGGCCGGAGAGCATCCGCAGGTGTGCCTGAGCGAAGTCAAAATCGGCCTCGCTGAAATCCTCCACCGCCAAACCGGTGTAGACATCCCCCTTGAAAGCCAGCAGTGCCTGACGGGCGTTGGCGGGGGTGAAATCAGGCTGCCACTCGGCAAACCGGGCGGCATTGAGACCGGCTAGCTTGTCACTGATCTTCATCAGAATGGCGATCTGGTCAGGGCTCAGTTGGCGGGCCCGGCTAATCAGTGCGGCGGAGTGATCCAGCAGCTCGGGTTGGGTGAAACGGGGTGTCACCAGCGGTGACTCGTAATCCAGCGTCTTGGCCGGGGAAACCACAATCAGCATAACGTTCCTTTATGGCGAGGGGCCGAACGGCAGAGCGGCCCCATGATTCATTCATCCAGCGTCACATTGTCCAGCGTGCCAGTGCCGAGCCGCTCACGACCGGAGAGCTTGATCAGCAGTCGCAGGTCGTTGGCCGAGTCGGCGTGGGCGAGTGCCTCACTGTAGCCAATCTGGCCGGCGCAGAACAGGCTGAAGAGCGCCTGATCGAAGGTCTGCATACCCAGCTCGGTCGATTTGGTCATCACCTCCTTGAGGCGATGCATCTCTCCCTTGCGAATAATGTCGGTGATGAGCGGGGTATTGAGCAGGATCTCGAACGCTGCGCAGCGCCGCTTGCCATCCATACTCGGCACCAGTTGCTGGGCGACGATGGCCTTGAGGTTGAAAGAGAGATCGAACAGGAACTGGCGGTGTTTGTCTTGCGGCACCAGATGGAGGATGCGATCCAGCGCCTGGTTGGCGTTGTTGGCATGCAAAGTGGCGAGACAAAGGTGGCCTGTCTCGGCGAACTGCAGGGCAAACTCCATGGTCTCCTGACTTCGGATCTCGCCGATCAGGATCACGTCCGGCGCCTGTCGCAGCGAGCTTTTTAGCGCCACATCGAACGACTCGGTGTCGATCCCCACCTCTCGCTGGGTCACCAGACTGCGACCATGCTGATGGACGAACTCCACCGGATCTTCCACCGTCAGAATGTGACCATCGGCATGCTGGTTGCGATAGCCGATCATCGCCGCCTGGGTGGTCGATTTGCCCGCCCCGGTGGCGCCGACAAACAGCACCAGCCCCCGCTTGGCCATCGCCACCTCTTGCAGAATTTTGGGTAGCTGCAGATCTTCAAAGGTGGGAATGCGGGTCTCGATACGCCGCACCACCATGCCGGGCAGCTCCTGCTGCCAGAAGGCGCTGACCCGAAAACGGCCAAGCGCCTCGCGATAGATCGCGTAGTTGGCCTCCTTGGTGCGAATATAACGCTCGAAGTGATCGCTGCTGAGGGTATCCCTGACCAACGTCAGCGCCCCCTTCTTGTCGAGCGTTTCCCCCCCCAGCGACACCAGATGGCCATTCACCTTGAGGGTGGGCGGCGAGCCCACCGTCACAAACAGATCCGATCCCTTTCGCTCGACCAGCTCGCTCAGCAGATCATCCAGATTCATCATCTATCCCTCCCTGGGTGCGAGTCGCTTAAATGCTGTTGGGATCGACGGCCTTGGCCTTGGCATCGAGGGATGCCACCACACCGCGACTCACCAGCTGCTTGAGACTCTGATCCATGGTCTGCATGCCGTGGGTCATCCCGGTCTGGATCACCGAGTAGAGCTGGGCAATCTTGTCCTCCCGGATCAGGTTACGGACCGCAGGAATGCCCATCATGATCTCGTGGGCCGCCACCCGGCCACCGCCAATGCGCTTGAGCAGGGTCTGGGAGATAACCGCCCGCAGGGATTCGGAGAGCATGGAGCGCACCATGTCTTTCTCTGCGCCGGGGAAGACGTCGATGATACGGTCGATGGTCTTGGCCGCCGATGAGGTGTGCAGGGTGCCAAACACCAAATGGCCGGTTTCAGCTGCGGTCATAGCAAGGCGAATGGTTTCAAGATCGCGCATCTCGCCCACCAGAATGATGTCCGGGTCTTCCCGCAGTGCCGAGCGCAGGGCGTTGCTGAAGCTCTTGGTATCCCTGTGCACTTCCCGCTGGTTCACCAGACAGCGCTTGTTCTCGTGGACGAATTCGATGGGGTCTTCGATGGTGAGGATGTGGTGATGGAAGTTCTCGTTGATGTAGTTGACCATGGCCGCCAAGGTGGTCGACTTACCCGAGCCGGTCGGGCCGGTCACCAACACCAGACCCCGCGGGAACTCGGCGATCTTGCGGAAGATCTCCGGCGCATCGAGATCCTCGAGGCTCAGCACAGTGCTGGGGATGGTACGAAATACCGCGCCCGAGCCGCGCGCCTGCTGGAAGGCGTTAACCCGGAAACGGGCCAGATTGGGTACCTCGAACGAGAAGTCGACCTCGAAGTTCTCCTCTAGCTCCTTGCGCTGATGGTCGTTCATGATGTCGTAAATAAGGGCATGCACTTCCCGGTGTTCCAGGGCGGGCAAATTGATCTTGCGAACCTCACCATCAACCCTGATCATCGGGGGAACCCCGGCCGAGAGGTGTAGATCCGAGGCTTTATGCTTTACACTGAAAGCCAATAACTCTGTGATATCCATAGACTTGTCATTCTCCCATCACAAGATCACTAACGAAATATGAACCAGATTGCCCAGCACCTGTTTCAGGTAAAGGAACGTATTGCCCAGGCCGCCGAACGGACTAGCCGCAACCTGCAGCAGATCCGCCTGCTGGCCGTGAGCAAGACCAAGCCGGTCGAGGCCATCATGGCCGCCCATGACGCAGGTCAGCGCTGCTTTGGCGAATCCTACGCTCAGGAAGCAGCGGCCAAGATCGATACCTTGCGCCAGCAGCCGGAATATAGCGACATAGAGTGGCACTTTATCGGCCCTTTGCAATCGAACAAATCCAAACTGGTCGCCGAACGGTTTGACTGGGTACAGAGCGTGGATCGGGACAAGCTGATCGACCGCCTCAACAACCAGCGCCCAACTACAATGGCACCGCTAAATGTTTGTCTGCAAATCAATATTAGCGGAGAGAGCAGTAAATCCGGAACGTCGGAACAAGAGATTTTCCGCCTTGCCGAGCAGGTCTCTCAAAGTGAGCGACTGGTGCTGCGGGGACTGATGGCCATTCCCGAGCACACCAGTGAAGAGAGCGTACTGGCCGCCCAAATGACCCGCATGCAGACTCTGTTCACCGAGCTTGCGCGACAATACCCCACGGTGGATACCCTCTCGATGGGCATGACCGAGGATCTTGAACTGGCGATAGCCCACGGCAGCACCATGGTGCGGGTCGGCACCGCCATCTTCGGCGCCCGTGACTACTCATAGGCAAGGCCCGCGGATAACCCATACGTCCGCCTCTTGCCGCGACTTCATCAACAGGAGCGTTTGATGGAACACCGAATTCTGGCGTCAGTTGGTGCAGGCAGCACCCACCCCGCCGCGACCCCATGTGCAACAGGAGCATCTGATGCAGCATAGAACGCTGGCCTTTATCGGCGCGGGCAACATGAGCCGAAGCATCATCGCCGGACTGGTCAAGGCGGGTTATCCCGCCGGGCAGATCACTGCTGCCAACCCCAGTCTGCCCAAGCTGGAGGCGCTGGCCAGGGAACATGGCATTCGCATCACCCAGAGTAATGCCGAGGCGGCCCGCGACGCCGAGGTGATCGTGCTGGCGGTCAAACCGCAGCTGATGGCCAGCATGCTGGCAGCACTGGTTGAAGAGCTGGGATCCCTTGAGGGCAAGCTGCTCATCTCCATCGCGGCTGGCATCAAGGTGGCGCGCCTTGGCGAGATGGCCGGTGGCCATGACCGCATCATACGCACCATGCCCAATACCCCTGCCCTGCTGGGTCTGGGCATGACCGGTCTCTATGCACCCGAACATATTGCCGCCGCGGATCGCGACTTTGCCGAGCTGATGATGCAGGCGGTCGGCAAGACCCTCTGGGTGGAGCAGGAGTCCGGCATCAACGGCGTCATCGCCGCAGCGGGCAGTGCTCCGGCCTACTTCTTCCTCTTTATGCAGGCCATCGCCGAAGAGGCGGAGGCACTGGGCTTCTCGCCCGAACAGGCACGCCTGCTGGTGCAGCAGACCGCGCAGGGCGCAGCCGCCATGGTGGAGCAAAATCCCGAGCTGTCGCTGCAGACCCTGCGCGAGCAGGTGACCAGCAAGGGTGGAACCACAGCCGAAGCCATCAAGACATTCCAGCAGCAGGGGCTGATGCCGCTGACTGCGCAAGCCATGCAGGCGGCCGTCGCTCGTGCCACCGAAATGGAAACCCTCTTCTAACAGGAGCCCAGATGAACACTGCTTACTTTCTGATTAACACCGTTTTCGATCTCTACCTGATGGTGATCCTGCTGCGCGTCTGGCTGCAGTGGGCCCGCGCCGACTTCTACAACCCGATGAGCCAGATGGTGGTCAAGCTGACCAATCCGCTGGTGATCCCGCTGCGCCGCGTTATCCCGGGCTTTGGCGGCATCGATCTCGCCTCCGTGGTGCTGGCGCTGGCTGTCGCCTTCCTCAAGCTGGCCCTGCTCAAGAGCATGAACGTACTGCTGGCGGACTGGCTCAGCATCAGCCTGTTCGCCGCGCTGACCGTACTGAAAAAAGCAGGCTCGATGATCTTCTGGGTACTGCTGATCCGCGCCATCCTGAGCTGGGTCAGCCAGGGCCGCAACCCCATCGAATACGTGATGCATCAGCTGACCGAGCCGTTCCTCGCCCCTATCCGCCGCGTACTGCCGGCACTGGGCGGACTGGATCTCTCGGTGCTGGTCGCCTTTATCGGCCTGCAAGCCATCAACTACCTGCTGGGTGACCTGTTCGGCCAGCTGTGGTGGATGATTTGATGCCAGCCGTCCTGCAACAAGGGGATGAACTGGTACTGCATCTGGTGATCCAGCCCAAGGCGAGTCGGGATCAGATCATCGGATTGCATGGCGAAGAGCTGAAAGTGGCCATCACGGCGCCGCCGGTTGATGGCCAGGCCAACAGCCATCTGATCAAGTTTCTGGCCAAGCAGTTCAAGGTAGCCAAGGGACAGATCACCATAGTGCGGGGCGAGCTGGGGCGACACAAAACCGTCGCCATCGACAGCCCCAAACAGTTGCCGCAAGAAGTGAGTGCACTGCTGAATGACACGCAAGGCTGAATGAATCGGCCTGCGCCAACCGTAGATATGAGAGGGATGACAGATGAAAACAGTCTGGATGAGTGGCCTGCTGGCACTGCTGATGACCCTGCCGCTCAAGGCAGAACAGATGAAGGAGCTGGGGCCCTGGCTGGTGCACTACAACGCCTTCAACTCCAGCTTCCTCACCCCCGAGGTCGCCAAGGCGTATGGACTGGAGCGCAGCCGCTACAATGCCATCATCAATATCGCGGTACAGGACAAGCAGAAAGTGGCGCAAGCCGTGGGGATCACCGGTGAGGCCAAGAACCTGACCGGCACCATCCGCACCCTGAACTTTCAGGAGGTAAAAGAGGGCGACGCCATCTACTATCTGGCGACCCTCCCCTACCGCAACGAAGATACCTATCAGTTCACCCTGAAGATCATGGGCGGTGGGCAGCAACAGAACCTCAGCTTCCAGCAGACCTTCTACGTCGACTGAGCAGAAACATGAAACCCCGACCAAGGCCGGGGCTTCATTTTATCCATATGACAAGGGCGCCATCAGGGCGCCCTTGTTACATCTATTCCGTACCGCCGCGGTTACAGGGCGAGGAACAGACCGGCCAGACAGGCGCTCATCAGGTTCGCCAGCACGCCGGAGAGAATGGCGCGCATACCGTAACGGGCGATGAAGGATTTGCGCTCCGGCACCATGGAGCCCAGACCGCCGATCAGGATCGCCATGGAGGAGATGTTGGCAAAGCCGCACAGGGCGAAGGTCACGATGGCCTTGCTCGACTCGCTCAGGGTCTGATCCTGCACCAGACCGATAAAGGCGACGAACTCGTTGACCACGATCTTGGTACCGATCAGAGCGCCAGCAGCTTGCGCCTGATCCCAGGGCACACCGATCAGCCAGGAGACGGGGGCAAACAGCCAACCCAGAATGATCTGGAAGCTCAGATCCAGCCCTACCAGACCACCAGCCCAGCCGAGAAGTCCATTGAGCATGGCGATCACGCCAACGAAGGCCAGCAGGGTCGCACCGACCGCCACCGCAATATTGAGACCTGACATGGCGCCATCGGCCGCCGCTTCAATCACGTTGGTAGCGCGGGGGATCTCTACATCCTGATGGTGATCGACCTCTTCAGCTCCCGGCGGCACCAGGATTTTGGCCATCGCCAGACCGGCAGGGGCCGACATGAAGGCGGCAGCGATCAGGTATTTCAGCTCAACCCCGAGGCTGGCATAGCCCACCAGGGTGCCACCGGCGACGGAAGCGAGACCACAGCTCATCACCGCGAAGAACTGGGAATCGGACATCTTGGAGAGGTAGGGTTTGACCACCAGCGGCGCTTCCACCATGCCAACGAAGATGTTGGCGGTCGCGGAGAGGCTCTCGGCGCGTCCGGTGCCCAGCAGCTTCTGCAGACCGCCGCCCAGCAGGGCGATCACCCGCGGCATGATGCCGATATGGTAGAGGATGGCGATCACCGCGGAGAAGAAGATGATGACCGGCAACACGTTGAAGGCAAAGATGAAGCCCAGCTTGAACTTGGCCAGATCACCGAACAGGAAGGCGATCCCCTCCTGACCGTAACCAATCACGCTGCTTACGCTCTCGCTGACCCCGTTCAGCACCTGCTGACCGGCAGGCAGCCAGAGCACCAGACCGGCAAACATGATTTGCAGGCAGAGGGCAAGGCCAACTGTTCGCAACGGGATACGACGACGATTATCAGAGCAGATGACGGCAAGCGCCAGGATACTCAGGATGCCGAGCAGGGCAATCATAGGGACTCCATCAGGTGGGGCAAAAGATGGGCGCGGATTCTGCGCCTCTCCCCCCGTCACTGCAAGTCCGCTTGGTTACAACCCTGTTAGAAAAAACGTTTGCACGATATCGGTTGCGCCAACTGGCTGATTTGGTTCGATTTTAGTATCAGAAGAAATCGAGAGTTTTTATATGGAAACAATCATTCCTCACTGCCGGACAATTTACCCCCGAGCCAGGGGACCAGTCGCTGCTCCCAATAGGGTTCGGGGCCAAAGCGGGCCTTGAGGAAATCGATGAAGAGACGGATCTTGGGATCCAGATGTTCACGCCGGGCATAAACGGCGTGTACCGCCATCTGCTGGTTCGGTCGCCACCCGGGCAACACCGGGATCAGCTTGCCGCTCTGTAACTCCTTGTCCAGCAAGTAGTTGGCGATATAGGCGATGCCGAGCCCGGCCAGCGCCGCATCGCGTACCGCCTCCGCCATATCCACCCGATAGTTGCCCGCCACCTGCACCGTCTGGCGCTCCTTGCCCTGGCGAAACGACCACTGGTGATAGCGCCGCTCCCGACTCTGGTAAGTGATGCAGTTGTGCTGGGCCAGATCCTTGGGATGAAGCGGCGTGCCGTGGCTCAGCAGGTAATCCGGCGAAGCCGCAACCACGAAGCCGATGTCGGCCAGCCGCTGTCCCACCAGCCCTTCCGGCTTGTCCTCATAGGTGGTGAGCCAGAGATCCAGCCCCTCATCCACCAGATTGGTTCTGTGGTCGAACAGCGAGACTTCCAGCTCCAGCTCGGGATAGCGATCCTGAAACGCCTTGAGATGGGGAATGACGTGCAGACGGCCGAAGGATTGTCCCACCCCGAGATGGAGCACCCCGCTCACCTTGCCGCGCCGCTCGGCGATCATGGAGTCAGCCTCCTGCGCCACCGCCACCAGCGCATGGCAGTGACGGGCATACTCCTGACCCAGCTCGGTCAGGACGAAACGGCGGGTAGTGCGCTGTACCAGCTGGGCGCCAAGGGTGGTCTCCAGCAGCGCCAGCTGCTTGCTGATATGGGATTTGGAGACCCCGAGACGACGGGCGGCGGCAGAGATCCCCTGCTCGCGCACCAGCGCATCGAAGATCACCATTTGAGGAAGACGTTGCAGCACAGGATAACCGGATTGAGTGGCGGGAGCCCATTATTCCAGAGCCGCCCGCCAAGGGGTAGGGTCAGAGCCCCAGCGCCCGGGTGATCTGCAGTTTGAGGGGGTCGTCAGCCGGATTCTGGTTGGCGCCGTAGCTTGCAATCAGCTTGCCATCACGCCCCACCAGATACTTGTGGAAGTTCCAGTTCGGCTCATCTCCGTCAGCGGCCGCCGCCAGCCCCTTGAACAGTGGCACTGCATCGGAGCCCCGCACCGCCACTCGATTGAACATCGGGAAGGTGACGCCATAGTCGCGGCGACACACCTCGGCGGTCTTGGTCTCGTTGCCCGCCTCCTGCCAGAAGTCGTTGGAGGGGAAGCCCAGAATAATCAGACCCTTATCCTTGTAGCTCTGGTAGAGCTTCTCCAGATCGCGGAACTGGCCGCTGTAGCCGCAATAGGAGGCGGTATTAACCACCAGCACCACCTTGCCCTCGGTCAGCTGACAGAGGTTGTGGCGCTGAGAGTTGTTTAGCTCCCGCATCTCCACATTGAAATAATCGGGGCACGCCGCAGAGGCAGCACCGGCCCCCAATAACAGCAACAGAGTGAACCATTTCATCGCCAAGACTCCTTTTGTTTTGTCCATCATACGCGGTTACCAGAGCCGCAGTTCACTCTCAATGCAATGGAATGCCGGTCAGCCAGCCGTGGCCCCAGAACACCAGCAGCGCGGTGGCAGCCAGGCCCGCCCCGACGCTGATGCCGGTGCCCGTCCAGTTGGCCGCAGGACGGGGATATCGCTGCCAGTCCAGCACCGAAATCCAGACCATGCTCACCAGCGCCCAAAGCCCGATGCCGCCAAACAGCACCAAAGATCGCGCCTCGCTGTTGACCAGCAGATGGGCCACCGCCCAGAGCAGGGTACCGAGCAGTTGGGGATGCACCAGCCAGCGGCGCAGATGGTTGGGCCCCTGGCCGGAGAAAAAGAGGATCAGCGCAAAGGGCATCATCACCGTCATGGTCATCGGCCCCCACTCCGGCAGGAAGTAGAGCGGCAGCGAGCTGGCCGAGCGCCAACCAGCGATGATGCAGGCGATGGCGACAAACACCAGCAATGAGAAGAGTCCCTTGTAGCGATTCTCACCCAGCCGCTCGCGCAGTCTCGCCCGATGGGCCACCGCAAAACAGGGGTAGAGATGGATCAGGGTAAACAGCGCAACCCCCAGGGTCAGCAGGAACATGAGTCTCTCCTTGTACTTGGTACGACCACTATGCCGTAAAGGGAGAGATGCGCCTATCAAAACCGCGCTGACCCATGGAGTCAAACGTGTGGCAAGACAAAGGAACGGAAAGAAAAGAGCCGATCACGATGGATCGGCAAATAAGTGCCAGGGCAGTCAGACATCTCGCAGGATGGGAGATGTCCCATACGGGAATATTAGGTGGCCGATGGCGCCCATCGGCCGAACCGGATCAACCCTTGAGTTGATAGAGTGCCGCGACGTTGCGCGCAGTGAGTTGAATGTTGGTGCTGGCGCTCTCCAGCGCCTCCGGCAGAGACATGGCGCGGTTGACCACGGCGAATACCGCGTCCAGCCCGTGATCATGTACCACACCGCAATCGTCGGTCAGGCAACCGGAGATGCCGATCACCGGCTTGCCGAACTGCTTGGCGCAACGTGCGACACCGATTGGCGTCTTGCCGTGGATGGTCTGGCTGTCGATGCGCCCTTCACCGGTGATGACCAGATCCGCATCGGCCACTTCCTCGGCCAGTTTCAGGGCTTCGATGACGATCTGGATGCCGGGCTTGAGCTCGGCACCAAGCAGGCCGACCAGCGCAGCCCCCATGCCACCGGCAGCACCCGCCCCCGGAATATCCTTCACCTGCTTGCCAAGGGCCTGCTCAATGCAGTCGGCATAACGGGAGAGGTTGGCATCGAGTTGGGCCACCATCTCGGGGGTCGCTCCCTTCTGCGGGCCAAACACCGCGGAGGCGCCTTTCGGGCCGCAGAGCGGGTTGTTCACATCGCACGCCACCTCGATAACCAGGTCGCTCAAGCGCGGATCCAGACTACTCAGATCGATGGTCGCGAGCTCAGCGAGACCGGCGCCACCCAGCTCGATGGCTGAGCCATCGGCTTTGAGCAGCTTGCCGCCGAGCGCCTGGATCATACCGGCTCCGCCGTCATTGGTGGCGCTGCCGCCGATACCGAGAATGAGGTGCTTCACCCCCATCTCCAGCGCGGCCAGGATCAGCTCGCCGGTGCCGAAGCTGGAGGTGAGCAGCGGATTGCGCTGCTCGGGCGCGACCAGATGGATGCCGGAAGCGGCGGCCATCTCGATGACGGCGCGCTCGCCATCACCCAGCAGACCGACAAAGCCCTGTACCTTGTTGCCAAGAGGCGCGGTCACTTCGACCGGCAGGATCCGGCCACCGGTGGCATCCACCAGCGATTGCACCGTACCTTCACCGCCATCGGCCATCGGCAATTTGACGTAGGTGGCGTTCGGCAGCACCTGCTTGAAACCGGCCTCGATGGCATCAGCCACCGCCATGGCGCTAAGGCTCTCCTTGAATGAATCGGGGGCAATAACAATTTTCATATCAATTCCTTAGGCGAGGCCAAACACGCCAAACATCAGGGTGGAGACAGTGGCAATGGTCAGACCGACTGCAGTTTCGTAAGGGATAAGTTTCAGGCGCTCACCCACCCCCATGTGGACGCTGCCACCGGTGGCATGGAAGAAAGAGCCATGGGGCATGTGGTCAAACACGGTGGCACCGGCATGGATCATCGCCGCCCCGGCCAGACTGCTGATGCCAAGTTCAATCAGGGTGGAGCTGAATACGTTGGAGGCCACCACGGTACCGGCGGTGGTCGAGGCAGTCGCCAGTGACATCAGGGCACCGGAGATGGGCGCCAGCAGGTAAGAAGGCAGACCGGAGGCGGTCAGGCCGCTAATCAGCACATCTTTCAGGCCGGAGTTGGCAATGATGCCCGCCAGGGTACCGGTACCCAGCAGCATGATGGCAACCGGCGCCATGCGGGCGAGGCCGGAGACAGCAAACTGGTTCACCTTGCTGAATTTACCCATCATCAGGGCACCAACCAGACCACCGAGGGGCAGTGCAATCAGCGGATCCACCACGATACCGGCGACCGGACGCAGGGCCAGCAGCAGGATGGCGACCAGCGGTGCGCTGATGGCGGCGGCAAAGCCCGGCAACTTGGCACCGGCAAAGCTCACCACCTCGTCGGCAGCAACCTTGCTACCCTTGTTGTTCAGCCGCTTGGCCAGCCAGTAGGCCATCACCAGACCGAGCAGACCCGGAATGATGCCCGCCGCCATCACAGAGGTGAGGGGCAGATGAAAGGCATCAGCCGCGGCAATGGCGTTGGGGTTGGGGGACATGACGTTACCCGCCTTGCCGCCGCCGATCATCGCCAGCAGGATGGCCGCCTTGGAGAGGTCGGCACGGCGGGCGATAGCCAGCGCAATGGGGGCGACCGTGATGACGGCCACATCCACGAATACGCCGACCGCAGTCAGGATCAGGGTTGCCAGCGCCAGCGCCAACAGGGCGCGGGTTTCACCCAGCTTCTTGACGATGGTCTCGGCGATAGTGGTGGCAGCACCCGATTCGATCAGCACGCCCGCCAGTACACCGGCCGCCAGGATCCGCATCACAGCTGTGGTGATCCCCTGGGCGCCGCCGATCATCAGGGCGACGGTCTGGGTCAGATCGGCACCGCCAATCAGGCCACCGGCAAGAGCACCCACGATCATGCCGTAAGCGGGCGGCACCTTCTTCAAAATGAGGATGATGGCGATGGAGAGCGCCGCGATGGCGCCAAGGGCTGTAACCGGGATCATGACGGACACCTTCAATGGGAGTGAATGGCCGCCATTATGGAGATCTGCAATCAGAATGCTTTGGCTGAATAGCCAAAAATAGCGTCATGCAAAAGCAGTTTTTTGTCAAATTTCACAATCACAAGTCGAGATTAAGGCCGAGATAGAGCAAAAATTTGTCGTCTAACTTGTTGAAATTCAACCCGGTTATCTGCTCTATTCGCCCCAGCCGATAGCGCAGGGTATTGGGGTGAATGAACAGCGCTTCGGCACAGCGATGCAGATCACAATCCTGCAAGAAATAGTGGCGCAGGGTCTTCTGCAGCGCCCCTTTGCCATCTTCCCGGGCCAGTTTCTGTAGCGGTGTGCGCAGCTGATCCGCCTGCCAGGAGTCCGCCAGACTGCCCAGCAGCACTGGCAAACGGTAGTCCTCAAAGAAGTAGACCTGTTTGCGCGGCGCCTGCCGCATGCCACGGCGCAGGGTATCTCGCGCCGTCTGGTAAGAGCGCGCCAGCCCGTCGATCCCGGCGAAGTAATCGCCCACCGCGATATGCACCTTGAAGTGGGGAATGCGGGCCAGCAACTGCTTGATCCGGCTACGCTCCTGCGCCGATCGCCAGACGCCATCACTCAATTGCGCCGGTTTGAGCACCACTATCTCGTCGAGCCCGTTGATGGCGACCAGATTGTCCCGCTCCGGATTTTCCAGCTGATGAACCAGCTCCCGCAGACGCGCCGGATCCGCCTCCTCCAGGGCCAGCACGGCCACCACCCTAGGCTGGGCCAAATCCAGTCCGAGAAAACGGGCCGCCTGCTGCAATTGATCGACTCGCCCCTCACCACGAATGAGCTGCAACACCAGCTCCTCCTTGTGGCGCTTGTCCCACTGCAACTGCTCGGTGAGCGCCGCCTGCTCCAGGATCAGCTCTGCCGTCATTCGCACCAGCTCGGCGTAAGCACGCACTTCCTCCGGATCGCCGGAGATGCCGATCACTCCGATCAGCTCCCCCTGATAGGAGATGGGTAAATTGATGCCGGGTCGCACCCCTTTGAGCTGCAGGGCTGTCGCTTCGCTGATCTCCACCACCCTGTTTTCGGTCAGCGCCAGCACGGCCCCTTCGTGGCGCTGATGGATCCGCTCCGGATTGCCGGACGCAATGATGAGGCCATGTTCGTCCATCACGTTGACCGAGAACGACAGGATCTTCATCGCCCGTGCGACGATCTGGCGGGCAAGGTTATCGTTTAGCTGCATAACATCTCCGGACAAGGGGCTGATCTGGCTACGTCACCACGAGGCGATTCAGAGCACATGGGCGCAAAGATGCCACATCATCAAGACAAGCGAGAGGGGGATCGCTAGAATAGGCCACTTTACCCGATGTGTGCCCCGCCATGGAGCAGGAATTGCGTGCTTGCACCCGCCTGCCCGTGATGGCCCATCCCTCCGATCTGGACTGTGCTATGGATTATGAATTTCGCCGCGACCCGTTTGGTGGCTATCGCGCCCGGTTCTCCATGGGCCATGAAGCCATCGGTCAGTGGCTGATCGACGAGGTTGGCAAGGATGAAGAGAAGCTCGACGAGCTATTCTCCATCATTGATCAGCTCTCCAACCGCACCCGAGTCGAATATCGGCTCAACGGCGGTGACTACTCCCTGCTGCTGACCCATGAAGAGGCGGAGGTGAAAGCCAACGCCCTCAATATCGAGCTGGGTGAGGATCTAGACGATCTCGCCTACTACGATGATGAACAGCTGGCCATGTGCGGGCTGGAAGATTTTGCCCAGGTGCTCACCTCCTGGCGCGCCTTTATCCGTAACGAGGATATGGGCTGATTGACCCAATGTCGGATTACTATGTCGGGCAAACGTGCCCTTTTGCCTAACTCAACAGGATTGACTATGTCTATTTACGATTTTGATGACGAACTGCCGGAAGACGAAGAACAGGAATCCACCAAGAAAGCGGCTGCACCTGCCAAGAAGAAAGGCAAGCAGGTGATGAACACTCAGGTCAACCTGAGCCCGCGCGATGCCAGCCGCCTGAACGGCATGCACGTTGAAGCGATCGCCACACTGGACGACGTCAGCCTGCCGAAGAACGTCATCTTCAAGGCTGGCCTTATCGCCCTGGGCGAACTGGACGCCAGCAAGCGCGCCGATATCATCGCCCGCGTCATCGCCGAATCAGGCCGCTAATCGCCCCTGAAGGCATAAAGAAAGCCGGAGCCACTGCTCCGGCTTTTTGTTTTCCGCCTAGGCACTCTCAACGGCAATCGATCCCCTTTCCGGCTCGGGAGACCAGTTGGTCATAGCGACCATCGGCACGGGCGGCAGCCAGGGCATGATTGAAGCGCTCAAGCAGGCTGGCGGCCTCCGGGTACTGCCGTGAAATGATCAGATAAAAAGTGTCGCTCTGTCGAAAGTGGGGCAATGCCTGCAGATGGCAGGGGTCGCCAAACAGCTGACGGCTGGCATCCCGGGTCACCGTCTCGTTCATCGGCAGCAGATCGATCCGTTTGCGATCCAGCAGTTGCAGACATTGTGCCAGGGTCTTGGGGCGCTGCAGATCCAGCCCGAAACGCTTGATCACCCCGTCGGCATGGCTGGTGCTCCACCCCAGCGGAATGCAGACTCGCAGCCCTTGCCAGCGACCAGCCTGAATGGCCTCGCTCCCCCGATAGGTGAACCAGGAGAGGCGATCTATATGAATGGGAGCGCTGTAGTGGAAGAGCTTGGCCCGCTCGGCAGTCCAGGCGTAGGGGAAGGTGGCCGCGACCAACCCATTGCGGGTCAACTGATAGCCGCGGGGCCAGGGCAGGTAGTCGACCCGGATCTCCCGATACCCGGCCTCTTGCAGCAGGGTCGTCACCAGCCGGGTGCTCTCGCCGCCTTCAGGCAGTGCCTTGCCGGTATAGGGGGTGAACTCACCGGTTACCAGCAGCAAGGGTGCCGCCTGCAGCCAGACACACCAACAACACAACAACCACAGACAGTGCTTCATCAGCTGCTCTCCCTTTACCCTGTTGATGAGTATAGAGAAGGGATCCGACCACCTCCTGCGCGGTTGTCCTGCTGACGCCCTCTTGTTAAGGTTGCCGCCTGCCTCGATCAAGGAGATCCAATGTTACCCCTTCCCGACTCATTTATCTGGGGCGCGCTGGCGCTGGCCGTGCTGCTTGCCCTCTTCCGCCAGCGTCTTCCCGCGTTTGCCCTGCTGGGACTCTCCCTGCTGCTGGCACTGTGGCTTGACCGAATGACGCTACCCGCCCTGCTGGTCTCGGTCGCAGGATTACTGCTTGCGTGGCGTACGCCAACCCTCCCCGCCCGCCGGGCGATGGCGGCCAGAGTGGTGCTGATCCTCTGGGCGATTGCGCTGACCCTGCACCTGATCCCCGGCTTCAACAATCTCAAGGTGCTGGATCAGGCGCTGGCAGGCCCCGCCAGCGTGCCGTTCAACATGTATCTGAACCTCGACAAACCGCTGCTGCTCTTTGGCTTGCTGCTGGCCTGCCCGATGCTGCTGGGCAAGGGGGGCACCATCCGCTGGCGCCCTTTGGCCCTGTTGCTGCTGCCGCTGGGTGCCCTGCTGGTCATCGCCTGGCTGTTGGGGGCACTGAAACCGGAAGTGGGTCTGCCCCACTGGTGGTGGCTGTTTGCACTCAACAATCTGCTGCTCACCTGTGTGGCGGAAGAGGCGCTGTTTCGTGGCGCGATCCAGCAGGGGCTGACCGAGCGTTACCGCCCCTGGATTGGCATCGTCGTGGCTGCGCTACTGTTCGGAGCTATTCACCTGCCCAGTGGCCCACTGCTAGCGCTGTTTGCGACCCTGGCAGGCTGCTGCTACGGCCTGGCATTCCAGCTCAGCGGGCGACTCTCCGTGGCCATCCTGATCCACTTCGCCTTCAACTTCGCCCATCTGGCGCTCTTCACCTACCCGCTGGCCCACCACTAACTTCTGAAGGCGCCTGACACGGGCGCCTTCCCTCGCTCTTCCCTCTCTCTTTAAGCGTGCTGCCTCGCTCGCTTTGCACCGCCACAAAGCTCCAAACAAAACCAATTAATTTACTTGTAACCAAAATGTAACCAAACTGACCTCTGCATTCGCCATAACAGTCACTTTCCATTGCCCTGCAACCAAAAGGATCCTGTGATGCAGAAAACCCTCAGTTATGCCGCCCTGCTGCTGGTCAGCCAGTTCCCGCAACTGGCACTGGCCGATACCGATGTCTATCTCACCAACAACAGTCCTGAACCGCTTCAGATCGACATCCGCCAAAGCGGCAGCGGCCAGCTGCAACCCGGCAGTCAGTGGAGCCAGCACCGCACCGAGCTGGGCCCGTGGGAGAGCGCCATGGTACTCAGCTTCAATCGCTATGAGGGGGTCAAGGCGGGCAAGAGCTATCTGTTCGAAACCCGCGTGAGCACAGCGGGTGGCGACGTCTATCGGCTCAATCAGCTGATGGAGGGAACCTGGTGGAACACCACCTTGCAGCACGGTGGCGAAACGCCGACCGGCGCATCCGGCTGGCAAAACGATCGGACGATCCATCGCGTTGCGGGGCCACAAGAGCTGGCCTTTGCCGCCAAGTTCACCGGCCGCTACGACGATCTGCACTATATGATCACGCCCCCCCAAAAACGGGAGCAACCGGAACCGGCAGAAAACAGGCTCAAGGTGGCCAGCTACAACGCCTGGGCACTGCCGGTGATCGCCTCCAGCATCGGCGAGCGGTTGACCTTGCTGCCTGATTATCTCAAGGGTTATGACGCCCTGCTGCTGCAAGAGCTGTTCGATGGCCGCCGCGAGGGCTTTTTGCAGGCGCTGGCGAAAGAGTACCCCTACCAGACCAAGGTACTCGACAAGCCCGGGGTCAACATTCATGACGGCGGCGTGGTGATCGTCAGCCGCTATCCCATAGTGCGGGAGGCCCAGCTGGTCTATCCCCAATGCACCGGCACCGACTGCTTCGCCGACAAGGGGGTGATGTACGCCGAGGTGATCAAGGGGGGCAAGGCGTGGCACCTGTTCGCCACCCACACCGCCAGCTTCGACACCGACGAGGCGCGCAAGCTGCGCCAGATCCAGTTCGGTCAGATCCGCTCTCTGGCAGCCAGCCTCAAGATCCCCGCCAGCGACACCGTCATCTACGGCGGCGACTTCAACGTCAACAAACGCAAGTTTGCCGATGACTACGCCAACATGCTGGCCAATCTGAACGCCCATGAACCCGCCTATGGCGGCTATACCGAAGCCACCTTCGATCCCAGGATCAACCCCTATGCCGGTGGCCCACTCTCCGGTGGCGCCAACGTCGAGTATCTGGACTATCTGGTAGTGAGTCGGGAGTACGGCAACGCCAGCCACAACCTCAACACGGTCTGGATCCCCCGCAGCAGCGATGGCAGCCTCTGGCCCGCCAGCAACCTCTCAGACCACTTCCCGGTCAAGGGAGAGATCAGCCGATGACTCGCCGTTACGGGATACTGGTGCTGGCTATCCTGACCCTTTTACTGGTGAATCTGGGCTGGCAGGAAGAGCAGCCCCCGATATCGCCAGAACGGTCGGCGACGCCTTCTCCGGCCGATGTGCAGTTGCCAGCAGAACCAGGGAGCCCGCCTCCCCGCATGCCAAACGCTGAGGGGATGGATGGCAAAAGCAAAGAAGTGCCCAGCAGCTGGCAGGCGATGCCGGATGAACTGATCAACCAGCTTGCCAGCGAGATCAGCGACAGCGAGTTGCCGCTGGCGCAGCGTGTGAGCAATCTGGAAGCAACAGAGGCCGGGTGGCTGAGCGAGGGGGAGAGCCTGATCCGGTTACAGGGGCGCTATGCCATGGCGCTGGATCAGTTGGCACAGGAGAGCGAGCAGTTACCGCTGGCAGAGCGGCTGGACGCCCTCAGCCGCTTGCAGGACCAGTGGGCTGCGGATCATCCGGATCTGGCAGGCGAGCTGTTCAACCCGGATGCCCGCCTGCAGCAAGCCCGTCAGCTGTGGGGAGATGAGGAGCTGGCCACCCTGGCCCGTCACTTCCTGCCCGCAGAGCAGGCTGAAGCCACGCTGGCGTTTGCCGGGGCACGCCAGCAGCAGCTCGATCAACGCAGCCGCTACCAGCGAGAGCTGGCCGAGCTGGAGCAGCAACTGGCGGCCAGCCAACAGCAGATGGATCCTGCCCTGTGGCAACAACACAAGGAGGAGGTGTTGAGCCAGTGGCGTCGTGACTTCTTCGCGCGGGAGCAAGGCAAACCCTGAGGTCAGCGCTTGCCTTTGAACTGCTTGACGCTGCGCTTGGCCTGAGTGCGGCGATTGGCCTGCTTGTCACGAGGGGGGCGCTTGCCCTCTCCGCTGGCAGGCTGGTCGGTGACCGGGAATCCCGCCAGATCGCCCAACGGCAGCTCGCGGCCGGTCAGGGTGCGGATAGCTTGCAGCATGTCACTCTCGCCATGACAGACCAGCGAGATGGCCAGCCCCTCGCGGCCAGCCCGGGCGGTACGACCGATGCGGTGTACGTAAACAGGGGCGCTGGCGGGCAGATCCAGATTGATCACCACCGGCAGCGCCTCCACATGGATGCCACGCGCCATCAGGTCGGTGGCCACCAGCACCCGAATTTTGCCCTCTTTGAAATCGCCGAGCGCCTGCTCGCGCACCGCTTGCTCCTTCTCGCCATGAAGGGCGGCCACCGCAATGCCCGCCTTGGCCAGCTTTCTGGCCACCCCGTCGGCATCATCCCGCGCACTGATAAAGACCAGCACCTGCGGCCATGCCTGCTCCTTGAGCAAGCTGATGAGCGCCGGGACCTTGCTGCTCTTGTTGACCAGATAGAGCCGCTCTTCGATCTCGTTCACCACGCTGTTGAGGGGGGTGGCCTCGATACGGGTAGGCTCGCGCAGCAGGCCGTTGGCCAGCGCCTCCAGCTCGGCAGGCAAGGTGGCGGAGAAGAGCAGGGTCTGGCGATCCGCAGGAATAAAGCCGAGCAGCGCCTTGATGTCGGGAGCAAAGCCCATCTCCAGCAGGCGATCCGCCTCATCCAGCACCAAGAGTTGCAAACCATCCAGCCCCAGCACCTGTTGGGTCAGCAGATCCCGCAACCGCCCCGGCGTGGCGACCAGCAGCTGTGGCCCCTGCGCCAGTTCGGCCTGTTGCCGCTCCTGCGCAACGCCCCCACACAACGTCACGATGCGCAGCCCCAGCGCCTCGGCACCCTCTTTTAGCGCTGCAGTGACCTGAATCGCCAGCTCGCGAGTTGGCGCCAGCACCAGACCCTGCACCTGGCTGGAGGCAGGATCCAGCCGTTGCAGCAGCGGCAAGCCAAACGCCAGCGTCTTGCCGCTGCCGGTCTGGGCCAGCGCCAGCAGATCCTGCCCCGCCAGCGCCGCCGGAATGGCCAGCAGCTGGATGCGGGTCGGCGTCTGCAAGGTGACGGGCAAAGAGGCAAGCAAGTCGGGATGAAGGGCAAGTTCGCTAAAGGTCATGGCGCTAAGTCAACAAAGAAGTGGGAGGCGAAGTCTAGTGAGCGGGGGCCGAGAAGTAAAACCCTATCCATGATGGCATGGCCAAGGGGGCTGACGACGGGCTGACTACACTTTAGCTGACCCATCACCAAGAGAGACTCGCCATGACCAGACACATCCCCCTTCTGCTGCTCGTGGTCACCCTGCTCGGCAGCGCGACTCTCGGCCTGTCGCAGACTCCGGAGAACAACGCTGCCCCCGAGCCGTCTAAACCTGTGCGCATCCTCAATGCCCACCTTGGCGAGCTGCCAGGGCTGATCAATGCCGACAAGACAGGCCCCTTTGTCGACCTGGTACACGCCATCGATGACCTCTACCCCGATGTAACCATCAAGATCACCATCTACCCCATCGCCCGTGCCATGGCTGGGGTGATCTCCGGCAAGGCTGACTTGGGGCTGCCCGCCATCCGCAACCTCAAGGATATCGATATGCTGGCTTATCGTTTCAGTACTCGCAGTTTTGGCAAGGTTGCCCATGTGATTTACAGCAATACCGCCTATCCGGTCACCACGGATATGGCCTACGGCATAGTGCCCACCAAACGGGATCTGCTGATCGAGGCCGTTCCCGACTATATGCCCTTCCCGGTGCAGCGCTCGATGAGTATCGAGCAGTCACTGCGCAAGCTCTCACGCGGCCGTATCGACGCCTTTGTCTGGGCGCAAGAGGAGGCCGACCTGATGCTCAAGCAGTTGGGGCTGACTAATATCAGGCGAGAATTTTTCGGTGATTTCGAGGATGTCTTCATCATCCAGAAAGGGGCTGCTGGTGATGAGATGGACGAATTTATCCGCCAAGCCATCGATCAGCTGGCCGCCACCGGCAAACTGGCTGAAATTTACGAGAAGATCCACCGCCCCTATGTGGAGTGGCAACCCTCCCCTGCCGCCAAGGTCGAACCGGCAACCACCCCGCCTGCAACACCCTGAGCAGACAATTCCCGCATAAAAAATCCCGCCGAAGCGGGATTTTTTATGGCTTGCAGCCTTACAGCACGGCCAGCGCCGCAGCGTAGTTCGGCTCGTCGGCTACTTCGGCGACCAGCTCGCTGTGCAGCACCTTGTTGTCACCATCCAGCACCACGATGGCGCGAGCGGTCAGACCGACCAGCGGGCCGGAAGAGAAGGCAACGCCGTAATCTTCCATGAAGGCTGCACCGCGCAGGGTGGAGAGGGTCACTACCTTGTCCAGACCTTCGGCGCCGCAGAAGCGGGACTGGGCGAACGGCAGATCGGCGGAGATGCACAGCACGACAGTGTTCTCCAGCGCGCTGGCCTGCTCGTTGAACTTGCGCACAGAGGTCGCACAGGTTGGGGTATCGACGCTCGGGAAGATGTTCAGGATTTTGCGCTGACCGGCAAAGCTTGCCAAGGTCATGTCGGAGAGATCCTTGGCCACCAGAGAGAAGGGCTTGGCTTGCTCACCGGCGACCGGGAAGTGACCAGCGACGGAAACCGGGTTGCCTTGCAGAGTGACTGAGTTGCTCATGTGTTATGTCCTTTATTGGTGTAGTAAAAATCCGGGTGATCAGTATAGGGGCGGCGGGACCAGACAAACACCCGCGAAGACAAGGGATATAAAGGGGTTGACCTTGGACTTAACACCAAGGTTTAGACTCCTTCTTAGTAATCAGGGATCTCGCAGGGGCGGGATCCATCAAGAGGGACTCATCATGAGCAAATCCTGCTGCAATCATCAGCACGCCGCCCCCATCAAAGCCGTCAGCAAGGCGGCCTCCGGCCAGAGTGAACATCACCACGATAGCCACTGCTGCGACAACACCACGCCCGTCAGTTGCTGTTCAACCCCGACGCCTCATGAGCACGCATCCCGTGACGGCAATGAATCCCCCGGGGATGAAGAGCCTCCCCGAGGAGGCTGTCACGATCAAGCGTGCTGCAGCGCCTCCTTATCACCAGCTCACGATCATAAACATGAGCATGAGCATGAGCATGAGCACGATATGCCCCCTGCCGACCTGCTGGTTGCACCGGTGCAAGGCAACAGCCGCCACAGCTGGCAGGTGTTGGGGATGGATTGCCCCAGCTGCGCCCGCAAGATCGAGACCGCCGTCAGCCGGGTGAGCGGCGTGCAACAGGCGCGCGTGCTGTTTGCCACCGAGAAGCTAGTAGTGGATCTGGCCCCCGGCCTCTCACCCGATCCCGTCACCGCCGCCGTGCTGGCCGCCGGTTTCCAGCTCAAGGGGGAAAGCGCTGACAAACAGGCAGCTGGCCGCAAGCAAGCTTCACAACAGCTCCTGCAGGGCAATCTATTCGGTAACTTTTTGGGCAAATATTGGCAGCCCCTGTCACTGGCGGGTCTGATGCTGGTTGCCGCCCTGCTGCCGAGCGAGTTCGGTCAGCCGCTCTTTACCCTGGCGACCCTCTGGGGCCTGTGGCCCATCTCCCGCAAGGCGTGGGCGCTGACCAAAAGCGGCTCCCCTTTCGCCATCGAAACCCTGATGACGGTGGCAGCGCTTGGCGCCCTGTTCCTCGGTGAAACCGCCGAAGCGGCCATGGTGCTGCTGCTGTTTATGCTGGGGGAACATCTGGAGGCCTACGCCGCCGGGCGCGCCCGGGCCGGAGTGACCGCCCTGATGGCGCTGGTGCCCGACAAGGCGCTGCGCATACGTACCACTGCCGAGAGCGAGGTGCGAGAAGAGGTAGCTGCCGATGAGCTGCGTCCCGGCGATATCATCGAAATCGCCCCGGGTGCCCGCCTACCTGCCGATGCCCGTCTACTCGATGAGCTCGGTGCGTTTGACGAGAGCGCCCTGACCGGTGAATCCATTCCGGTGGAACGCCGCCAGGGTGACAAGGTGCCAGCCGGCAGTCTGGCGGCGGATCGGGTGCTGCGTCTTGAAGTCGTCTCCGAGCCCGGCAACAACGCCATCGACCGAATTTTGCACCTCATCGAGGAGGCCGAAAGCCAGCGCGCCCCCATCGAGCGCTTTATCGACCGCTTCAGCCGCTGGTATACCCCGGCCATGATGCTGGTTGCCCTGCTGGTGGTGCTGGTGCCGCCCCTTGCCTTCGGCCAGAGCTGGGACGAGTGGATCTATCGCGGACTGGCGCTGCTGCTGATCGGCTGCCCCTGCGCGCTGGTCATCTCCACCCCGGCAGCGGTCACCTCGGCGCTGGCCGCCGCCACCCGTCAGGGAGCGCTGATCAAAGGGGGGGCCGCACTGGAGCGACTGGCCCATATCGATACCGTCGCCTTTGACAAGACTGGCACCCTGACCCTGGGCAAGCCGCAACTGACCGAACTGGTGAGCCTCAATGGCCAGCCGGAAACCGAACTGCTAGCACTGGCGGCTGCCATCGAGCAGGGCTCTCACCACCCGCTGGCCCGCGCCGTGGTCGCCAACGCGACCGAACAGGGGCTGACGCTGGCGGAGGCCCGCGACCTGCGCGTACTGCCGGGCATGGGGGTTGAGGGACGCATCAACGGTGAACTGTGGCAACTGCTGGCACCGAGCCGGGTGGCGACCCTGAATACGGAACAGCAAACCCGGATTGCTTCGCTGGAGCGGCAGGGCAAGACCGTTGTGGTGCTCTGCCAGAGCAGCGATGCTCAGGCGTTGCCGGTTGCCCTGCTGGCGCTGCGGGATCAGATCCGGCCCGAGGCGGCGGCCGCGCTGCAAGAACTCAACCGACTCGGGCTCAACAGCATCATGTTAACCGGGGATAACCCCCGTGCCGCCGAGGCGATCGCCACCGAGCTGGGCATGGGCTGGCGTGCCGGTCTGCTGCCGGAGAACAAGGTAGAAGAGATCGCCAAGCTGGCCAGCACCCGGAAGGTTGCCATGATCGGCGATGGCATCAACGATGCCCCCGCCATGAAGCGGGCCAGTATCGGCATCGCCATGGGGGGCGGCACCGATGTGGCGCTGGAGACCGCCGATGCAGCGCTGACCCACAACCAGCTCGGTGGCATCGCTGCGATGATCCGGCTGTCGCGGGCGGCACTGGCCAATATTCACCAGAATATCGCGCTGGCACTGGGACTGAAGGCCATCTTCCTGGTCACCAGCCTGCTCGGCATCACCGGCCTGTGGATTGCGGTGCTGGCCGATACCGGCGCCACCGCGCTGGTGACCGCCAACGCCCTGCGGCTGCTGCGCAAGCGTTAAGCCAGCCAATGGCATCCCAGCCAAAAGCCGTCCCCCAACCGGGACGGCTTTTCTTTTTCCTCTCATTTCTCTCACGGCACCCCGTACAAGAAAAAGCGCGCCTGCCGGTCGGCAGTCGCGCTTTGCTTACTCTCTCGGAGTTATCCCACCCTTGGCAAGGTGGAATTCAACCCGGGGGCGCCGAGCCATCCCCCGGACTCAATGGCTTGCTTACTTGACGCTGCACTCCTGAATGACGGCTGTGCCCGCCTTGACGCCAGCCGGGTCAACCTTCACCAGCACACTCCACAGCCCCTGCGGCAGGGTGATGCTGTTATTGGCACTGCCCCCCTTGGAGAAGGCGAACGAATAGCCGGTTTCAGCGTTCACCGCACCGCCACCGTTGAGCAGGTACTCCTTGCTCCAGTCCTCGTTGGCCACCTTAAACTCGGTGCTGCCGACATAGTTGAACGCCGCCTGATAGATGGCGAGATCGCCGTCCATCCCCTTGTAGCTCAGCTGGTACTGGGGCTGGGCATTCCAGCCTGAAAGCTCACCCTTGACGAACAGGTTGTAGCCGAGCGGATTGCCCGCCACCGTATCCAGCACCTTGCAGCTCTGCACCGGCTCGGTGAAGCTGACGCTCAGGGTCGGTTTGTCCTTGTTCATGGCGGTAAAGACAAACTTGTAGCTGCCTGCCTTGGCCAGATCGACACCGATATTGCCGGTTTCTCCCCCCTTGCAAAGGGTCAGCGGAGTGCCAACCACCAGCTTGTCACCGGCGTTGCAGCTGCCGTAGTTGACCGGCCCCCAGCTGGCGTCAGCGATCTTGACGTTGGTGGTACCCAGCTTGTCGGTGCTCACCTCGGTAGTGAACTCGTACATGAAGTTGCCGCTGAAGGTCATCAGGTTGGTGTTGCCCCACTCATCGAGGAACCCCTTCAGATAAACATCGGTGTTGCCAAACGGTGGCAGGGTGCTCAGGTCGGTCTTCTTGCTGACCGGCAGGCCCGCACCCTGTGCACCAGACTGCGGCTTGACGAACACAGCGGCAGACCAGGCCCCCAGCGTCAGCTGGCCGTTATCATAGGCGGCGCCGCTGGCGATGCTGTCGACTGCGCGATGCTTGCTGCTTAGCACCATACCGCTCAGATCGATCGGCTGATCGTTACCATCACGGAAGTCGCCGATACTCTGGCTCTGGTTGCTGGCGTTGATCATCACCACCAGACCGTCGATGGCCGGATCCAGATCCGCTCCGGCACTGACGCCATCATCCACCGTCATGACGATAAGGCCCGGCACCTGATCCGGGCCGGTGTTGCGGAAGTCGACCCGCTTGATCACCTCGGCGCCGCTGCCCAGACGCAGCAGACGGGAAGAGTTGCGTAGCTCCGCCAGCTCCTGATAGAAGCTCACCATCTGCGCCATCTCGGCCGCGCCCGGCTTGGCATGCTTGCCGAGCACCTGCTCAATCAGCGGATAGTTGTCGCCATCCTTGTCCTTGCGCGGCAATCCCTTGTCGAAGTTGTTGTCGCCCAGGGTGTAGTCGACCTTGTTGTACCAGTCGCCCGAGTCATAGCTGTCCCGCTCCATGGATTTGGAACGCAACAGCTCGACACCGGCGTGGGTGAAGGGAATGCCCTGACCCAGCATGGCAGTCGCCAGCGAGACCCCCTGCATCCGCACCAGATCGGCTCCGGCAGGCGCCTTGTAGATCAGGTTGTCGAACAGGGTCTGGTTGTCGTGCTTGTCGACATAGTTCTGCACTTCCACCGGATCCTGGGCATAACCGGCAGGCTGACCGTTGTAGTCGATCTCGGCGCCTTTCTTCGGCATGCCATCCTTGTCGGTCAGCACGAACTCCTTGAGGTTGCCCGCCATGCCGAGCCGCACCAGATCGGACTGGTGCAAGGCCGTCGCCAGATCCACCTTGCTCATTTCGTTAGGATCGACGAAGGCACCGTTGCCAAAGCCCTGGGTCTTGCGAATGGTATCGCCACCGTCGAACGGACTGCCGCCGCGCACCGCATCGCGCAAGCGATCGGAGAAGGAGCCGATACCGGTACCGCCCAGATGCTTCTGGGTAGCCTGCACGAAGCGCTTGTCATCCTGCACTTCGCCGAAGTTCCACCCCTCGCCGTAGAAGTACATCTCGGGATTGACCTTCTTCACCGCGGCCAGCGCCTGCACCATCTGATCTTTCGGATGGTGGCCCATCAGGTCGAAGCGGAAGGCGTCGATCTTGTAGTCGCGCGCCCAGGTGACCAGGGAGTCATCCATCAGCTTGGCAAACATGGCGTGTTCCGGCGCCGTGTTGGAGCAGCAGGTAGAGTTCTCCACCGAGCCGGTCTCCGGATTGAGGCGCTGATAGTACCAGGGCACTATCTTGTCGAGCACCGACTTGGGGCCGAGCCCGGATTCGTTGGTGTGGTTGTAGACCACGTCCATCACCACGTTCATGCCGATGTTCTGCTTGATGGCCTTGACCATCTCGCGGAACTCCAGAATACGTTTGGTGCCCTCGGCGTTGGTGGCGTAGGAGCCTTCCGGCGTGGTGTAGTGGTAGGGATCATAACCCCAGTTGAAGGAGTCGACGCCGCGCAGGTAACCGGATAGCTCCTGCACCTGCGGATTATCCTTGCTGTCGCCCCCTTGCAGGTCGGCCAGCACATCTCCCACGGTCTGGCCGCCACCGCAATAGCCACCAAATCTGGATGTTTTCACATCCGGATTGACCTGACAGAGCTTGCTGAAGTCATCGCCGAGATTGGCCACCTTGGCCGGATCCTCGTTGACGGTGGCTATGTCGAACACCGGCAGCAGGTGCAGGTGGCTGACGCCGCTTTTTGCCAGCGCTTTCAGATGGTTGACCGGTACAGAGTCGGGCTGGGTCAGGCCGACAAACTTGCCGCGCTTCTCTTCATCGGTGGAGGCATCGTTCCCGGTCAGGTCGCGAATATGGGCCTCATAGATGGTGATGTCGGCGGGGTTCTGCTGGCTGTGGGGCGCCTTGAGGCTGTCCCATCCTTCCGGTTTCAGGGCCGGATCGTCGAGATCCACTACCTGACTGAACTCGGAGTTCATCGCCAGACTCAGGGAGTAGGGATCGGTCACCTCGTAGTGCTCGACCTTGCGGCTCAGCGGGTGGTAGACCTCCATATCGTAGCGGTAGAACTGGCCGATCAGCTCGCTGCCCCCTTCGTAACTCCAGCTGCCGCTGGCGCTGTCGAAGGTCATGGCAACTTCACCACTCTTCTGGTGGCTGGCGTTGTAGAGGGCCAGCTTGACCGACTTGGCGGTCGGCGCCCATAGGCGGAAGGTCACCCGGTTGCCCTCTACCACGGCGCCATAGCTCAGCTTGGTCGCCTCTGTCGCATAGAGTGCATCGAGAGCGCCGGCGCTCTGCACCAGGGTGGCTCCTTGCAGGATACCGTCAGCATCTGTGCCGATAGCCACCAGTTCCCCCTTGAGCAGGGGCTTGAGATCTTTACCGGCAGGCAGGGCAAAGGCGGCGGCATCCTTGAGATGCGGATATTTGGCCTGCTGCTCGGCGCTCAGAGTGGTAGGGGTCAATTTGATATAGGGGAAATCAAATACCCCCTTGTTATTCGCTGTGATCTGCCCTGATGCTGCGTAGTAGAGGCGAACGTGGGGCTTGTCCTTGCCCCCTTGCCAAATCAGGGTATTGCCATCGATAAGATGAGCGCTGGCTCCCGCCACGCCAAAGGCGGCGGTAAAGGCTTCGGCACGGCTGCCAAACAGATCTTTCTTGCCCGCGACGATGGCCACGGTGCGATCCGGATGCTCACTGAAGCTTACCTTCATATCGCTGCCGGTCAGGTTGGCCAGATCGCCGTTGCGAGCGATAAAGTTGATGCACCCTTCCACATTTTTGAGCGGCACGACCCAGGCCGGACCAAAGCTGTCGGCAGTGGCAGGTGTCTTGCTCTTGTCATCCCACCCGGTATTCAGGCCACTATCAGCCGTTGCCTGGCAGGCGTCGTTGTTCCAAAGGTGCAGGCTGTGGCTGTCAAACGGTGCCTTGGCCCCTTTGGCTGCCGACTGGGTATCCACCAGCGCAATGACCACCTGATTTTCGCCAGCAACCAGCAACTCTTTCGGGGGATCCATCTTGGGCAGACGAGCGACAGGCCCATCGGTGACTTCAGGTGTAGGCGGTGTAGGGGGGACGGGGTTCACACCGGAGGCATCAGAGCTGTTGTCATTACAGCCAGACAAAAGCGCGAGCAGTGAGGCTGTTACCAGCGCCACTTTGGTCTTTTTCATATCCATATTTTTATAATTCCCGCTGTAGTTAGTCTCGATAGTCGAGCACCCGGTCATTGCCAGGCGGTGCCATATTAATCAGCAGCAATCGATTCAAATGTGAGCGGAAGGGCAAAAAAACCATCCAGTTTCAACAAGATAACGTTTTCAGACTGAAACTTCGATCCGGCTCACAGACCTCGCAGCCATTTGGCCTCATATCTGGAAAACGGCAGTCACGGGGTCAGAAAAGCAATGTCTGATCAAGTGGATAGACAAGGAGTAAACAATGAAACGGATTGAAGAGCAGGCAAGACGACTCGATCAGGAGTATCAGGCGATCGGGCAGCTGTTCGACCAGTTCTGCCAGCAGGCTGGCGCCCTGGCCGAACAGTATCACTTCTTCAACTGGCCCGATTATGAAGACTCCCCCCCGCTGAGCCGCGCCTTCACCCTGTTGGGGGAACCCCGCGAACTGCGGCTGCGCTGTCAGCCCGGTGAGCGCTCCGCCCTCCATGGCCTGATCCAGGTGGTCTCGGAGGATGGCACCATAGATGCCAGCCTCGGGTTTCGCGCCGATGGTCAGCTGCTGCTGGAGTCCGGCAAGCTGCTGGACAACCCGCCCGGACTGCTGCTCAAGCTGCTGCTCGGCGCTGTGTGGCAACACAAGCCCCAGGATGAAATCACCGGGCAGCCGCACTGACATCAGAGTGCCAACGGCACTGAAACCAAGGGGGCCAAGGGCCCCCGTTATTTATCCTGTTCGCTGGCGATCTCGATGGTCACATGCACCAGCTCTTCATGGATCGCCAGCCGCTCGCGGATCTGCTGCGCCGGTAGCGGATTGACCATCAGCAGAGAGAGCACGCAGGCATACTGCTGCTGCCCCACCCGCCAGACGTGCAAATCGCGGATATCGGTGCCCGGCAGCTCGGCGATGACCTCACGGATCTCCGCCACCAGCGGGGTATCCATCTCGGCATCCAGCAGCACCCGACCAGAGTCGCGCAACAGACCCCAGGCCCACACAGCGACCAGCCCTGCACCCACTATGCCCATCAGCGGATCGAGCCAGTCAGCGCCCCACAGCATGCCCCCCACCAGCGCCAGAATCGCCAGCACGGAAGTGGCCGCATCCGCCAGCACGTGGATATAGGCGGCGCGCATGTTGAGATCCTGATGGCCGTGGTGATCGTCATGGTCATGATGATGGTCGTGGCCGTGATGCTCATGATGGTGGTCATGCCCATGGTGATGGTGGCCGTGATCATCCTTGAGCAGCCAAGCACAGGCGAGATTCACCAGCAGCCCCACCAGCGCGATAGCGATCGCCTGTTGATAGTGGATCGGGCTGGGATCGAGCAGCCGGAACACCGACTCGAACAGCATCAACCCGGCCACTCCTACCAGCAACAGGGCGCTGGTGAAGCCACCCAGCACCTCGATCTTCCAGGTGCCGAAGCTGAATCTGTGGTCACGGGCGAAATGGCGGGCGGCGCGGTAGGCCAGCACAGAGAGACCGAGCGCCAGTGCGTGGGAGCTCATGTGCCAGCCATCCGCCAACAGCGCCATGGAGTTGTAGAACCAGCCGCCGCCAATCTCCGCCATCATCATGATGACGGTCAACAATACGGCCCAGCGGGTCTTCTGTTCGGCCAGCGGATTGCCCTCGTGGATGACGGGTTGATGGCAGTGGGATTGAGCGAGGGATGACATGGATTTCTCCTGAGAGCAACGATGCAATATACTATACCCCAGTATAGTTTTATTGATCGAGAGGATCCGTCATGTCCCACACCATTCACGACAAAAAGAAGCTGCTGGCACGGGTGCGCCGCATCAAGGGACAGGCCGGTGCGCTGGAGAGCGCGCTGGAGCAGGAGAGCGACTGCACCGCCATTTTGCAGCAGATCGCCGCCATCCGCGGCGCCGTCAACGGACTGATGCTGGAGGTGCTGGAAGGGCACATGCGTGAGCATTTGGGTGCCGAAGAGGCGACCCCGGCCGAGCGGCTGGAGGATCTGGATCAAGTAGTGCGGGTATTGCGATCCTATCTGAAGTAGGACCGGTGAATGAGCCTTCGGGCGACCCCGCATCATCCCGTTTACGGCTGTGTGGCGTCAGCCCCCAGCCCCCGTCCCTTTCGGGCTTGAGCCACCGCCAGCTTTGCGCCATGATGTCCAGCCCGGCTGACCGCCGGTTTTACTGGACAGTCAATTTCAAGGATCCCCCATGTTTGAACACGTCGATGCCTATGCTGGCGACCCCATCCTGACGCTAGTCGAGACCTTCCACAAAGACACCCGCGAGCAGAAGGTGAACCTGGGGATTGGCCTCTATTACGACGAGCAGGGGCGCATTCCGCTGCTGCCGTCGGTGCAGCAGGCCGAAGCCCAGCGCGCCGCCGCCCCGGCCCCACGCCCCTACCAGCCGATGGAAGGCGCCGCCAACTACCGCACTGCGGTGCAGCACCTGCTGTTTGGTGCCGACCATGAAGCTGTCAAGGCGGGACGTATCGCCACCATCCAGACCATCGGCGGCTCCGGCGCGCTGAAGATCGGCGCCGATCTGCTCAAGCGCTACTTCCCGACCTCCGAGGTGTGGGTCAGCAATCCGACCTGGGACAACCACAAGGCGATGTTCGAGGGGGCCGGCATCAAGGTGCATGACTACCCCTACTACGATGCGGCCACTGGCGGCGTGCAGTTCGATGCGATGATCGACTGCCTGAGCAGCCTGCCGGCCAAGAGCATCGTGCTGCTGCACCCCTGTTGCCACAACCCGACCGGAGTGGATCTCTCCCGCGCCCAGTGGGATCGGGTGATCGCACTGGTGGTCGAGAAGAACCTGATCCCCTTTATGGATATCGCCTATCAGGGCTTCGGCGACGGGCTGGAAGAGGATGCCTACGCCATTCGCGCCATGGTGGCTGCAGGCGTCAGCTTCTTCGTCAGCAACTCGTTTTCCAAGAACCTCTCCTTCTACGGCGAGCGCTGCGGCGGCCTGTCGGTCATCTGCAAGGATGCCGAAGAGGCGAGCCGGGTACTGGGTCAGATGAAGGCCACCGTGCGTCGCAACTACTCAAGCCCTCCCACCCACGGTGGCCAGATCACCGCAGCTGTGATGAGCCAGCCGGAGCTGCACGCCCTGTGGGTCGATGAAGTGACCGAGATGCGCACCCGCATCAAGGCGATGCGCCAGAAGTTGTTCGAGGTGCTGAGCGCCAAGGTGCCGGGCCGCGATTTCAGCTACTTCATCAACCAGCGCGGCATGTTCAGCTACACCGGCTTCACCCCGGAGCAGGTTGACAGACTGCGCGAAGAGTTCGCCGTCTATCTGGTGCGCTCTGGCCGCATGTGCGTGGCGGGCCTCAACAGCCGCAACGTCGACTATGTGGCTGACGCCATGGCGGCGGTGCTCAAGGGCTAATCCGCATCAGCCCCGCTTTGGCGGGGCTTTTTTGTCTTGTCTCTTCCCTTCGCTTGTGGAGTACTTATGGATCTGATCGCACTCTCGAGATTGGGCGGTCGCCATCTGGTCACCCTGCACCTGCTGCTCGACAACCAGAGCGTCACCCGCACCGCCGAGCGGCTCTGCACCACGCCTTCCACCGTCAGCAAAAACCTCAACCAGCTGCGGGATCTGCTGGGGGATCAACTGCTCTACCGTCAGGGAAACCAGCTGTTGCTCACCCCCATGGCCGAGCGACTGGCCCCCACCCTGCACCGGCTGTTGGGGGAGCTGAACGGCCTCACTCGCCAGAACGCCTTCAACCCGCAGCAGTGGCAGGGCAGCTTGCGGCTGGGATTGCGCGAGAGCGTGATGACCTGGCCGGTGGGCCCCATTCTGGGTCAGCTGATGAAAGAGGTGCCGAGCATGGTGCCGGAGATCTGGAACAAGGATGAGCAGGGGCTGGAGGCGCTGGCAGCGGGTAAACTCGACTTCGTGATCCTGCCCCATGACCAGAGCCAGCCGTTGCCGCGACAGCCCGGGCTGGTGTGGGAGACCCTGCGGGAAGAAAAACTGGTCTGCCTGCTGCGCAAAGACCACCCCGCGCTGGCCAAACCCTGGGATCTCGATGCCTACCTGAGCTGGCGCCATATCGCCATCCGGGATCAGGAGCTGGCCAACCCCTTCTTCGAGCAGAGCCTGGCCCAGCAGCAGGTGCGTCGCCAGATTGGCGCCACCCTGCCCGATTTTGCCAGCGCGGCGGCCCTGCTACCCCAGACCGACCTGATCCTCACCGCCATCGGTGGCTGGGCGGCCTGCATGGCCAGTCAGCCGGATCTGGTGATGCGTCCGGCACCGTTCGATTACGGCAAGGTGAGTCACAGTCTGGTCTGGTATGGCCCGGCCGGTGATGGCTCGGCCCGCCACTGGTTCCGCCAGCGGATCCTGCAACTGGGTCGCGAGCTGGTCGAGCCCTGAGCCGGATGACAACGAGCAGAGATTGATGTTTCACCGCGGCGAAACATCAACGGCAAGTAGGGACTAGGGACGTTTGGTATAGATGGGGCTGGGGAAGGAGGCGATGTTGCTGCCCAGATCCGTGATGCGGGCAGCCCCCTGCTTTTTCACCTGATCGATGCGCAGCACCTGATGCATGGGAATAAGGGTCTGGCGCACATCGGCAAATTCGCTCTTGAGCTTCTCGTGACTGGGATCGACGATAAGCGCCGTATGGTTGTCCCAGACAAAGTCGGCAATCTCGATAAAACCGAACAGCTGGCCCTGATTGACTTCGCGCACATAGACTTCGTAGCGCTCGCTGTGGCAAATAAACTGAACCCGATATAACGCCTTGCTTTCACTCATGATTATCTGTCATTGAGGGGTAAGAAGATGGCCATTATTCTAGCCGCCGTTCTCGCCCCCTCCAATAGACAGAAATCACAGTTGCGGCCTTTCCATGCCGCACCTCACACCATGACGGTCACCGGATGACGCAGCCACTCAGCCCATCAAGGCAGGCAGTGAGACAGGCCCCAATCCCGCTGCACGCAAACGGCTGGCCAGCTGTTCCAGCTCGGTTTGGTGAGCCTCTGGCCATTGCGCCGCCTCCCCCCGCACCCCGTGGTGGCGAAAGCCGTTGAGGCGAATGGGCACAGGCCCCAGCCGCTGCAAGAAGGCGGCGAGATCCACGTCCAGCTCACCACTCGCATCCAGAAAATCGCTCTTGCCAGGCACATGGAGCAGCCGCAGTTCGGTCAGCTTGCCGTGGCGTGCCAGCAGTTGCAGCGACCTCAGTACCCGCTCGCGACCATAGCCGGTCAGGGTGTGATGCACCGAATCGCGCCACCCCTTGAGATCGAGCATGGCGCCGTCGAGCACCGGCAATAGCCGCTGCCAGCCGGTTTCGGTCAGCGAGCCGTTGCTGTCGAGCAGGCAAGTGAGATGGGCCAGATCGGGCGCGGCCTTGATGGCGGCAAACAGCGCAACCACGAAGGGGAGCTGGGTGGTCGCCTCACCACCGGAGACGGTAATCCCGCTGAGCAAGGGGCCGTAGCGGCGCAGCAGGGCCAACACGTCGTCCACCGTCATGCAGGCCGTCTTGGGATTGGCACTGCGCGGGCAGACATCCAGACAGGCGTCGCAATCGGTGCAGAGCGCCGTCTGCCATTGTACCTTGCCTTCGCTCAAGGTGAGGGCGCCGCTCGGACAGACCGCAAGGCAGTCGCCACAATCGTCGCACTGCCCTATGGTGTGCGGGTTGTGGCAGCCGGGGCAGCGAAAGTTGCACCCTTGCAGAAACAGCACCAGCCGGTTGCCCGGCCCGTCGACACAGGAGAACGGCAGCACCCTGCTTACCAGGGCGCTGCGTGTTGGCAAGACATCAGCCATCGGTGCGAACTCAATACTCGCCGATAGTCGATTCGTGGGCGACCACTCGCGGTGCTCGCTGACGAATGGCGGTCACTTCACTCGCCTCGGCACCGAGACAGGTGGTCTGCAAGCGCGAGCCTTCTTCTGCGAAGCGGGCCACGTCGCTCTTGCGGATCATGTAGCCGGTCACCCGCACCAGATCGCTGTCGGCCACGTTGGCGGTGAACTCGCGCATACCGATGGCGAGCGCCCCCTTGCAGAGCTGCAGCAGGGCCTGCGGGTTCTGACGGATGGTGGGATCCAGCGTCAGGATCTCGCTGATCCCCGAATGGTAATAGGTGTGGTGCGGCGCCAGCGCCAGCACATGGCTGGCCGGATCCGGCTCATGGCCATAGGGAATGCGCACCCCGGGGGTGACAGCCACATCGATGCTGAGGCCACCTTGCGAATGCAACAAAGCGCGGCCACCCCAGGCATGGGTCTGCGGGGTCGTGGTCACATAGGCGGAAAGCTGGGCCGAGATGCGATAGCCAAGCTGGTTCGCCTCCTCGCCATGGCCGTAGCGATCCGGCAGATTCTCTTTATCCATCAGGATATTGACCGCTTCCGCCATGCCGTAGATGCCGAACATGGGGACAAAGCGATCCTCATCCAGCAGCCCCTCTTTCACCAGGAAGCTGTCGAAGAAACCAGACTCATCGTGGAGGAAGGCGGCCCGCGCTTCGATCAGCTGAGAGGCCAAGCGGCAGTAGTGGGGCAGCAGGCAGCCGAGGAAGTCGTCGATCCCCTGACACTGCTCGGCGACCCGCTTGAGGGAGATGCGCACCAGGGTATTGGCGCCACCCGCCTGCGGCAGGGCGTTGTAGCAGCTGACGATACCAAAGCCGCGATTGTCGAAGGTGTCGCGGTGGATCGGGTAGTTGGCAATGTGCGGCTTGCTGCACTCGGCAATATTCTTCACCGCCTGCAACAACAGATCGTCCGGGGTCTGCTCCGGATCATGGAAAAAGGTGAGGTTTGGCGCCACCTGCTTGAGCTCGTTGTCGATACGCAGGATCAGGCGGCAGATGCGGTTGTCATCCGGCCCGATGTTGACGTGCATGAAGGCGTCCGGCAGCACCCGATCCAGATAGACCCAGAACCCCTTCAGCTTGCGATAGAGGGTCTCGTCATCCAGTTCGCCGACAAACGGCAACAGCAGATGGTCGAGCCGCCCCAGCCAGACCGGCATGCCGGTGACTGAGGGGACATGGTGATAGAGGATGCGCAGGGCGTTGAGCGCCTCGTCGAAATCCTGCGGCGCCGCCAGCTCCAGCCAGGCAGAGCCCTGAGTCAGAAATTTTTCATAGTCCGGCAGCACATAACGCGGCTTGTAGGGGGCGTGCCCTTCGAACATGTCGCAGATAAATCCCTGCTCCATCGCCTCGGCGACTGCGGCAGGCAGGTCGGGGTAGGGCAACGCATTCTCGGCGGCCAGCGCCAGTGCGTGGCTCTTCTGGGCGGCGGAGAGATGGGGATCGCGCACGATGCGCTGACAGGTTTCGATCAAAGACATGGGACACTCCTTCACGGATAGAGCCCATATCCTCACAATTTGCAGGCTTTTTTTGAAGTGACATTCACAACAATACGAATGTCTCAAAAAGACATCCGCGAGAGAGGATCACACCCCAAACAAAACGGGGGCCTTGTCTGCCGACAAGGCCCCCGTTGTGCGGATCAGGGTTCGATGACGATGGGCGTACCCGGGTCAATAGCGTCCCACACCTCATCCAGCTCGTGGTTGAGCATGGCGATGCAGCCGTTGGTCCAGTTGGAAGGCTGAACCCTGCGGTTGCCAATGCTGTTGCGCTGGCCGTGGATCATGATCATGCCACCCGGACGAACACCCAGCTCATTGGCACGCTTGATGTCATCCAGGTTCGGATAGTTGATATGGATGGCTTTGTAGTAGCCGGAATTGGTCTTCTTGTAGTCGAGGGTGTAGCGTCCTTCCGGCGTACGCTGATCCCCTTCCTGCTGCTTGTGCCCCTTGGGCGCCGGGCCCAGAGCAATCCAGTAGCGCTTCAGTTCTTTGCCATCCTTCATCAGGGTCAGGCTATAGGTCGACTTCTTGACCACCACCAAATCGGCTTTTTCGGTAAAGGCAAAACTCAATGCGGGCCAAAGCCCCAACAAACACAGTAATACGGCTCTCATTCCATCCCTCGACAAGCCTCTGGCAGGGCTTTTTATGGTTGTCACATCATCTGAATAGGCTCGCCCGTTGGCGAGCGAGCGCCATGATATTGGATCGCCATCAATACTCAATATGCCCGGCAAAACATATCTTGCCGCAGCCAGGCCATCTTCCTTGAACGCCGTCATTTAGCATTGGTAATTAACAGTTAAAACAACAAGATACAAAAAATTATCGCGCTGGCACCCGGGGCAATGATCGGCGAAGATAACACTCCACTCCCCGACAGGATCATGCCATGCGCTCTTCGTGCCGCCTCGCCACCCTGCTGTTCTCGCCACTCCTGCTCTGGCTGCCCGCCAGTGTCGCCGCCGATGCACTCTGGCTGCGCGAGCCCGCCCTCTCCCCCGATGGCAAGCGGCTTGCTTTCACTTGGCAGGGGCGCATTTTTGTCGCCAGTGCCGAGGGTGGCCCCGCTACGGCGCTCACCGGCAGCGACTACCTGAGCCAGCGACCGATCTGGTCGCCGGATGGCAAAAAGCTCGCCTTTGCCGCCAATCTCTACGGCAACGAGGATGTGTTCGTGGTACCCGCCAACGGCGGCGAGATGGTGCGCCTCACTCGCGATTCGCGCACCGATCTGCCGCAAGCCTTCAGCGCCGATGGCAAACGGCTGCTGCTGAGCAGCCAGCGCCTGGGGGCGCCCGATGCCGACCATTTTGTCGCGGAAGGCTACCAATGGGGCGAGCTCTACTGGACCCCGATCACCGGCGGCACCTTGCAGGCCGATCTGCCGCTGCCTGCGACCCTGGCCCGTCCCCACGGGGAACGGCTCGCCTATCAGATGCCCGCGGCGGATCAACCCTTTCGCAAGCATCAGCACTCGTTCGCGGTGCCCCGTCTCTGGCTGTTTGATGGCAAGCAGCACAAGCAGCTGACCGAAGATCGGGTGGCGGCCACCGATCCGGTCTGGAGCGACAAGGGAGATACCCTCTTTTACCTGAGCGAGCGCAGTGGTGATTTCAACGTCTGGCGCCGGGATCTTGCCAGCGGCCAGGAGCAACAGCTGACCCACTATCAGGGCCATCCGGTGAGGGGGCTCAGCGCCTCTCGCAGTGGCGATCTGGTCTGGTCATGGCTGGGCGAGCTCTATCGCCTCGATGCCGGTAGCAGCGAGCCACGCAAGCTGACCCTCACCCCGCAAGTGGCGAGCGCGCCGGATGAGGCGAGCGAGGCCCTAACCCTGGCAGACGAAGCGCTGGTCAGCGAAGAGGGGGACGAGCTGATCCTGGTGAGCGAGGGCAACCTGTTTGCCGTTAACCCCGAGCGGGAGCAGGTGCGCCAGCTGACCCGCGATCCGAGCGAGCAATCCAGCCCCCTCTTCGCCGAGCAGGGCCGCGCCCTCATCTATCTGTCGGAGCAGCAGGGGCACGCCGCCCTCTATCGCCTGCGCAAGGGGGATCCGGATCTGCTGTTCAGCGATCCCGGCACTTTGACCGAGAGTCTGCTGCTGGCGATTCCCGACAAGGGGATCAGCCGTCCAGTGCTCTCCCCCGATGGCAAACAGCTCGCCTTCGTGGTGGATGGCCAGGCCATCCATCTGCTGGATCTGGCGAGCAACAAGCAGCGGGAGCTGGTACCTGCCAGCTTCAACCCGTCGCGCCACGAGGTGCATCTCGCCTTTGCCCCCGACTCCCGCCATCTGGCGCTCACTTTCCGCCCCGATGCGGCAGAGCAGGAGATCGCGGTGATCGACACGGCCAACCTCAAGGCCAAACCGGTCAATGTCAGCCTCAACGGCTATCAGGATGAGCAACCGGGCTGGAGTCAGGATGGCGCCATCCTCTACTGGCAATCGACCCGGTTTGGCGCACTGGGGCCCGATGGCGAGCCCCTCGTCACCAACCTGCTCGGCATTTACAGCAGCCGCGCCGCCAAAGCCGATGCCATTGCCGAACTGGAGCCGCCGAAAGGGGGATACGGCTTTGAGAGCGATCGTCTCAACCATCGCGAAGCGCTGCTGCTGCAACCCACCGGCACCCTGCTCGCCAGCCGCATCATCGGCGACCAGCTGATCTATCTGGTGGAGGAGATGGGGGTCAACAGCGAGAGCGAGATCAAGGGCTACAGCCAGGATCTGCGCAAAGGCAAAACCAGCGAACTGTTTGGCGAGCAGCCCGGCCCAGCGCTGGCAAGCCTCAACCAGCAGGGCTCCCTGGCTACCCTGGTGCGGGATGGGGAGATCACCCGGATCCACCTCGACTCCGGCGAAGCCACCAGCGCCCCCTTCGCCTTGCAGCCCACCAGCCGCTGGCAGGAACGCATGACCGCCGCCTTCGATCAGATCGCCCGGCTCACCCGGGACGAGTTCTATCTGGACGATATGAACGGGGTGAACTGGGATAGCTATGTCGCCGCTTACCGCCGCCTGCTGCCGGGCATCGGCAACCCGCGGGACTTTGGCAACCTGCTGGCGGAGCTGGCTGGCGAGCTCAATGTCTCCCACACCTGGGGCAGCGGCCCCGCCCCCTTCCCGCGCATGGCGGACGAGACCGCCAGCCTGGGCGGCTACTGGCAGGATGGCGAGCAGGGGGTGATGCTCACCGCCATGCTCTCTGGCGGCCCGCTGGATCAGGAGAGCGATATCGCCCCGGGCGCCCTCCTGATCGCCATCAACGGCGTCCCGATTGCCAATCTGGCCGAGCTGGATCAAGCCCTTAACCATCAGGCCGGTGCCCGGCTTGCCCTCACCTTCCAGCAGGAGGGCAACAAGCAAACTGACGAGGTGGTGCTCACCGCCATCGACAAGCAGCAGGAGTACCAGCTGCAACAGGATCGCTGGATTGAGAAACGGCGGGAGCTGGTGGCCAGCCTGAGCGGAGGACGGGTCGGCTACGTCTATCTGCCGGCAATGAATAGCGAGGTCTACGATGCGGTGGTGGCGGATGCCCTCGGCAGACAGCGCAATCGCGATGCGCTGATCGTCGATGTCCGCTTCAACAGCGGTGGCTATCTCGCCAATACCCTTGTGGAGTTTCTGACCGGCAGCGGCAGCGCCAAGGGGATGGCCAGCAGCTGGCCCCGTCAGGGCAAGGGGGAAACCGATGCCGCCACTCGCCAGTGGACCAAGCCTTCGGTGGTGCTGGTCAACGCTGGCAGCTACTCGGAAGGCTCCGCCTTCCCCGAGTACTACCGCGCCCTCAAGGTCGGCCCCATCGTCGGCGATCCGGTGCCCGGCACCGGCACCATGGTCTACAGCCACGACTCCCGGCTGATCCCGGGACTCTCCTACGGCATTCCGACCTTGGGGCTGCGCAAACCGGACGGTACCTTCTACGAGAATCAGGAGCTGATCCCGGATCTGCAGGTGCCCCTCACTCCGGCTGACATGGTGGCTGGACGCGACCCGCAGCTGGAGGCGGCAGTACAAGCCGCCCTCAAGCAGTTGCCAGCCAGCGCCAAATAACGGCGCCCATCGAGCTCAACGAAAGCGAAACAGCTCGCGATGCAGATGCCCGTCCGGCAACAGCCGGGTCAGGGCATCTGCCATCCCCTCCGGCCCGCAAAACCACACCTGCTCGGGCGCATCCTGCGCGATGCGAGCCAGATCCAGCCGCCCGGCCGCCTTGTCCAGATGCAGCTGATAACGCACACCGGTGCGATGACAGAGCTCGGCCAACCGTCGGTGGTAGACAGCTCCCGCCAGATCCGGCGCGCACTGGATCAGGGTGATCCCCTCGCCCCGCTCCCCACGGGCAGCCAGCCCCTCCAGCCAGGCGACGAACGGCGTGATACCTATCCCGGCCCCCAGCCAGAGGGCTCTACCTCCCCCTTGCGGGGCGACAAAGGCGCCATAGGGCCCGGTCACCACCACCCCATCCCCGATGCGCGCCTCTGCCACCAGCTGACGGGTATGATCCCCGAGCGCCCGCACCGCGATCACCAACTGGCGCCGATCCGCTGACACCCGCACCAGGGTAAAGGGGTGCGGCCCCTCCTTGGCGTCAAACTCGAAGAAGGCAAACTGGCCCGGGCGGTAATGGGCGAGCGGCCTCTCCAGCTGCATGGTCAGCTCGCAGGTCTGATCCGCCAGCGTCCGCACCGCAACGACCCGGCCGGGATGGCGCTTCCGCGCCCCCACTTGCCCCAGCAGGGAGTAGAGGGCCCCGATAGCGCCGATTCCGCCGATCAACCAGATCGATACCCCAACCGGCGTCATGGCTCCCACCTGAGGCAACAGGCAGAGCCCGTGCCCCCACCCCGCCAGATAGATGAGCGGCGCCAGCCGGTGGATCAGCCGAAAACGGCCATAACTCACCAGCGCCAGCAAGCTCACTACCACCAACGCGATCAGTAGATAGAAACTCCACTCACCCAGGGTATTGCCAAGGGCATGGAGCGAGATGCCATTACCTGCACCAGCGCCAGCTGTACTGGCCCCACGCCGCGCAGGACGACTCAGCCAACCCGCCGAGACCGCCCACTTGGGCACCTCCACCACCAGCCAATGCGCAGTGAGCGCCAATGCACCGCCGATGGCCATCTGACGGTGCAATCGCAACATCCGATCCAGACCGCCACACCACACCTCCAACTGCGGCAGACGCAAGGCCAGCAACAGCGAAATCGCCATATAGGTCATCCCCAGCAGGCCGGTCAGTAACAACATCTCATGGCGCCAGGGCCACACCCCGTTGGCATCCCCCGCATAACCGAGCCACCAGACCCCGACCGCCAGCAGTGGCAACAGCCACCAAACCCGTTTACCCGTCATAACATGCTCCCTGGTTCCATCGCTGCAGGGCCTCATCTCCCTGCTAATGGCGCCATTACACACCCGTCCGGTCACAAGACTTTGCCATAGGGGGAAGCTTGTGTGGCAATGTGTGACAAACGGAAACAAAAGAGGAGCCAACTGCCCCCTTCCCGATCACGTTTGTTGGCTCGCCCCTCTTCATAGGAGATGGCGCACAATCCACCTCCGCTGTGATTGACGATCTGCCAGTAAAAGGAATCAAATGGGGATGTTACATATCTGCGGCGGAAAACCTGCTGCCCACTCTTCTGGACAAGGAGATCCCTCTTGCTTTCATCCACCGAACAACGCTACTGCCCGAGTTGTCAGCGCGAGACCAACCATGTCGTGGTGCTGGTCGACAAATCCTATGGAAAAGAGGTGAAACCAGAGCAAAAGCGCACTGCATTTATCAAAGACTTCATTACCGGCTGGGCCGCCGGCCCCTTTCTGGCCAACATGGATCGCTTTGAACGCCACACCATCTGTGAAAATTGTGGAAAAAAGGTCATCGATGAGTAGTAAACAATGAGCAAAAAGAATGGCAGGAAGGTTTCCCCGCCTGCCAATTGCCTATTCATAACAAGCCTGCCTTCATCACATCACTTACTGCACGCAGCTCAACTCCTCTCTGACATCTCCAGCAAAGTAGCGCCGGGTAATCCACGCTTCGAAATCGGCCAGCATGCGGGTTTCCGACTCGCTGTTGTCGGCGATAAGCTCGGCGCCGTGTACCACCCGGATATGGGCATCGAGCGGGCTTCCCTCACCCGCCGCGGGGCGCTGCTGGGCGGCGGCCATGCAGGCCTTAGCCTGTTGCCAGGCTTCAGCAGCGCTCAGGTTGCATGCCTCGGCCAGCGGCACTGCGCTAAACCCCTCGCCAGTCAGGCTGCGCAAAGTCTCATCGTGAGTCATGCCGTTGCCCGGCCCCCAGTAGTGGGCAGCCAGATCCGGCCCGATGCGCGGGTTGTCGGTGAGGTAGCCATCACGCTTGAGGAAGTAGGCGCGGGTCTGCTCCACCGCCATCAGCGCCAGCAGGTAGCCGTGATAGGCGCAGGCCGACTCCTGATTAAGAAGATGCGGAATGGCCAGCAGCGGGCGCGGGCTCTCGACCCCGAGGATCTTGCGCTCCCACTGGCGGGCCAGCGCCAACACAGCCTCGGGGGTGCGCTCGGCCTCATCCATGGCGTAGAGATCCCGCTCGCAGTAGGCCACCAACGCGATCTGGCGCTCGTTAAACGCGCGAAACGGCTGGCGGGCGGCGATCATCTCCTTGATGAGGGCATCGGGAACAGCCTCTCCTGCCGCATTTCTGGCGTAACGTTTGAGCCAGTCAGCATCGTCCAGCAGGCTGTCACAGAACATCGACTGGGTCTCGGCATAGGCCATGGAGGTGGGCGGAAACTCCTGTGAGAAGCAGGGGGCGTTGCCGGTGACATTGGCAAAGTGCGCGGCGTGGCCTCCCTCATGGAACAGGGTATTGAGGCCACTCCAGCCGCTGCCCACCTGCGCCGGATCGGCCAGGCTGGTGAAATTGACCACCGCCGGCACCCACTCCCCCTGCTGGAAGAAGCTCAGTACCGGACCGTGGCAGAAGCCGTTCTCGTATTTCCCCTCCCGGGTCAGCAAATCCAGCGTCAGGGTCGCACCACGATACTGGATGCCGAGCCGGCGGAAGCTCTCGACCCAATCCCGCAACGCCCGTGAGAAGGGCACGTAAGGATCGAGCTGGCGGGTCACATCGCCGCTCACGCTGTAACGCAGGTTGTGGGGCAGCAGGGCCGCCTCGCCCTTGGCGGCCTTCAGCTCGGCCAGGCTCTGCTGCACCCGAGCATCGGTGCGGGCAATAAAGTCGTCGAGGATGGCGAACAGCTGCTCCGGGCCCATCTGCTCGTTCTTGCGCACCTTGTAGTCGAAGTAGTCGCGATAGCCCATGGCGCGGGCAAAGCGGTTGCGGATCGCCACCACCTCGAGAAAACCGTTGCCGACCACCCACTGCTCCAGGGTGTGGAACATGGCGAGCGCGCTCTGGCGCACTGCCTCGTTCGGACTGGCGGCGAGCGAGGTACTGGCGGCAGGCAGGCTGCCAGCGACCTGCTGGCCCTGCTCATCCAGCAGGGTCAGTTTCAGCCCCTTGCGGCGGGCGAACAGCTCCGCCTCGGCAGCTACCAGCTCATCCATCAGGGCGGCAGCGGCGGGATCTTCAATCACATTGCACTCGAAGAAGGCGATCCAGCCTTGCAGACCGCGCTTGAGATCATCCTCGTCGGCCTGCACCAACATCTCCCGCAATTCGGGCAGACGGGCCGGATTGGCACAAAAGGCCTTGTAGGTCTGCTCGGCCGCGGTGAAACCGGCCTGATCGTCGCTGGTGCCCATATAGGTGGACCAGAAGAGATCCTCCTTGCGCCTGTGCACCTGCAGGTAGTCGGCGTTGAGCTGGTTGAAGTAATTCCTGGCAATGGAACTCATAAATTCCCTCTTGTTATGGGGTCACCCGCAGCGGGGCCCACTCCTTTTTTTAGTGAAATGCCAAATGATTCACACTCTTTGGCAAAAATTGCGCAGGGATGCGCCTGAACACGCTACCAAAAAGTGGGGGTTGCTGTCTGCTGACTATACTGATGTTAAAACGCTCATTTGAGAAAGCTCGGCAAGAGACTGAAAGTAAATGAGTTGTTAACTCTTACGAACTGGCTGCCGCAGTACAGAGCCACATAAAATCAACAGGGAAATGAGGGTTTAGTCATGTTCAAGCTCGGTGATATTACCGTGAGCCGCAAATTGATTTTGCTGCTCGCACTGGCGTTTTTCGGTTTTGTCTCGCTGCTGCTTATCTCGGCCAACGCGCTCCAGCGCAATCTGATGAGTGAGCGAGAGGCGCGGCTCAATGCGGTACTGGAGCAGGCCATGAGCCAGATCCAGTTTCTGGCCAGCACCCTGCCAGCAGAGCAGGCCCAGCAGGAGGCGCGCAAGCTGCTGACCAACACCCGCTTTGATGGCAACAACTACCTGTTCGTCATCGACGAGAACCGCACCATGGTGGTTCACCCCATCCGTCCCGAACTGGTCGGCCAGAAGATGGGTGAAGGGGGCGCCGCCACCGCCGGGCAGTTCTGGTATCAGATGGTGGATATCGCCAAAGGGGGCAAACAGGGCACTCTGCAATATGTGTGGGTCGGCCCGTCGGGTGAAACCGCCGACAAGCTCTCCATGGTCTCCGGCTATCAGCCCTGGGGCTGGATCCTCGGTTCCGGCATGCTGCTGCAGGATATTCAGCAGACCATCTGGGCCCAGTACATGAAGATGGGTACCGCCACCGCCATCGTGATCCTGCTGATGGGGCTGCTGGGCTGGCGCATCACCCACTCCATCGTCTCCCCCCTCAGCCAGATCAACCACGCCATGCAACGGGTCGCCAAGGGGGATCTGGTGGTGAGCATCCCGGTACAGGGCAAGGATGAGCTGGGAGTGGTCGCCCGCTGCACCAACCAGAGTCTCGATGCCATCCGTCACGCCCTGCTGGAGGCAAGTCAGGGGGCCCGCAACGTGGCGGATGCCGCCCTGCGCATCGCCGCCTCTGCCGAGCAGACCAATCAGGCGGTGACCAGCCAGCGGGATCAGCTGGCCCAGCTCGCTACCGCCATGAACGAGATGAGCGCCACCATCTCCGATGTGGCCGGACACGCCGAAAATACCGCGCGGGATACCCAGGAAGCGACTGGAGAAGCCGGGCTCGGCAACCGCGACGTTCACGCCAGCGTGCACGGTATCAAGGCGCTGGCCACCGAGGTGGAGCAAGCCACCCAGCAGGTCAACCAGCTCAAGGAGGGAGTGATGCAGATCAGCGAAGTGACCGCCGTCATCAGCGCCATTTCGGAGCAGACCAACCTGCTGGCCCTCAACGCCGCCATCGAGGCGGCCCGTGCCGGTGAGCAGGGCCGCGGCTTTGCCGTGGTGGCCGACGGGGTGCGCCAGCTGGCCAGCCGCACTCGCCAATCCACCGAAGAGATCCAGAGTACCATTGCCCAGCTGCAGCAACGGGCCGTCACCGCCGCCAACGCCATGGATACCAGCCGCAAACTGGCAGAGAGCAGCGTCAACCAGTCCCAGCAGGCGGGGCAGGATCTCACCCTGATCGTCAACCACATCCAGCATGTGAGCGACATGGCGACCCAGATCGCTACCGCCGCCGAGCAGCAGAGCATGGTGGCCGAGGATATGAACCGCAACGTCAGCGGCATCAACGACTCGGCGCTGGAGATGTCCCAGTCCGCCTCGCAACTGGCGCAGGAGAGCGAGCTGCTGGCCGGTCTCTCCCGCAGCCTGGATGAGCGGCTTGCGGTGTTCAAACTGGGCAAAGAGTCAGCTGCAGCGCCAATGATGGCTCCCGTATCTCCCCCCTCCGGAGAACAGCGCGCCCGTCATTGATGGCGTCAACCCGTGTCGCCTTGTCACCCGACCTGCCAGCCAAGCTGGCAGGTTTTTTTACGCCGCCAACACGCAATCAGCATGCATCTTATCGGCATATTCAACGGCATTCGACGCCATTCACAGATAAGAGAACAATTTAAAAACAGCCAGTTAGAATGATTTGCACGCCATTGGATGATGCGTTTAAACATTCAACTTCAAATAACGAATCAATGCAGTGCACAATGTTGATGGCCGAACATTTGGCCCATCACTAATCATCTAGTCATTTGGCAAACTGACCGAAAGGTCGGGACGCAAAGCCTCCGGTCTACAGACGTTTTGTCCAGGATAGCGGGGTTGCCACACGCAAGTGTGTATCGGGGAATCCCCAGGCCAACTGACTGCCCACATCTGTCGAACAGAGGAATGTATGGCAGCAAAAATCCAACTCAATCACATCGCAGCGGCGCTGGCTCTGCTGGCCAGCGGCAGCGCCCTGGCTCATGGCTACATCAGCCAGCCAGAGAGCCGCAACTATCTGTGCAAAACCGGCGGCAACAGCCAGTGTGGCGGCGTGCAGTGGGAACCCCAGAGCGTGGAGGGCCCTTCCGGCTTCCCGCAGAGCGGCCCGCAGGATGGTCAAATCGCCTCGGCGGGCAGCCCGCGCTGGAGCGAGCTGAACATCCAGACCAGCGACCGCTGGACCAAACGTGAAGTACAGCCCGGCCCCTTCGCCATCAGCTGGACCTTCACCGCAAACCACGTCACCCGCAACTGGCGCTACTACCTCACCAAGCAGGACTGGAACCCCAACCAGCCGCTCACCCGCGCCTCGTTCGATCTGACCCCCTTCTGCGTCATTGACGGCAACATGGTGCAGCCACCCAAGCAGGTAACCCACAACTGTACCCTGCCCGAGCGCACCGGTTATCAAGTGATCCTCGGGGTGTGGGAGGTGGGCGACACCACCAACAGCTTCTACAACATCATCGATGCCAAGTTCAAAGATGGCAGCCAGCCGCCGCTGGAGTGGAGCCAGGCAGGCACCATCTACCCCTCCATCGACCTCGCGGTGGGTGACAAGGCGATGACCCGGGTATTCGATGCCAACGGCGAGCGCCCCGATCTGCAGACCGTGCTGACCATCACCACCGCCGAGCAGGGCCAGAAGAACAGCTGGGCTCATGCCCTCGCCAGCAAGATCAACGCCGAGCAGAGCCTGATCCGCGCCGGCCAGCAAGGAGCCGATGGCCAGTTCAATCCGATTTACGGCATGAACCCCGTCTATCTGAAGCGAAACAGCAAACTGGAGCGAGTCGAGATTGATCTGCAACAGCTGCAGCCGCCGGTAGTGGACAGCATCAGCGTCAGCGGTCTGGCCAGCGACTATGTGCTGGACAACGGCAAGGCAACCCTCGATTTCACCGTCACCGCACAGGGCGATCTGGCCGTCACCAACACCCTCTATGACCACGGCGGCGTCGCCAAGGGTGAAAGCAGTGCCGACATCAAGGACAGCAGCCACACCTTTACCATGGCGCTGGAAGGGCTCAAGGCAGGTCACCACCAGCTGGTGATCAAGGCCACCCCGAAAGCGGGCGGCGAGACCATCCAGCAGACCATGGATCTGATGTTCAAGGAGCAGAGCAGCGGCGAATACGACTTCGTCTTCCCGAACTCGCTCAAATCCTATGCCGCCGGCACCAAGGTGCAGCAGCCGAAAAATGGCAAGGTCTATCAGTGCAAGCCCTTCCCCTACAGCGGCTACTGCCAGCAGTGGACCACCACTGCCACCCAGTACGAGCCGGGTATCGGCTCCCACTGGCAGATGGCGTGGGATGAAGTGAAGTAACTCGCCACCGGATAGCAAAAGGGGAGCCATTGGCGCCCCTTCTGTCGTCTCTTCCGATTCAAATCTGGAAGTCGAGGGCGGGTTCGCTGCCCATGGCGCGGGCCTGAATGTCTGCCAGCGCCAGCTCCGGATTGCAGAGCTGGATAAACTGCCAGGCGAAGTTGTGCTGGAACTGCCCCTGCTTGAGCCCGATCCAGGCGGTATGTGGCGCAAACAGCCGGCTGCCGTCAAGCTGCACCAGCCCCCTGTCGCGCTGGGTATCGAATGCCATGTCCGCCAATATGCCGACCCCCATCTCCAGCTCGACATAGGTCTTGATGACGTCCGAATCCTGGGCGGTCAGCAATATCTGCGGCGTGATCCCCGCTTCGGCAAATGCCTCATCCACCCGCGCCCGTCCGGTCAAGCCGGCCTGATAGGTGATGATGGGCCAGTGTGCCAACGCCGCCAGTGTCAGCTCCCGCTCGGCGGTGAGTGGGTGCTGCTCGGGCACCACTATGTTGTGGTGCCAGCGGTAGTAGGGAAATGCCACCACCCCTTCGCTCTTGTCGAGCCGCTCGCTGCTGATGCCGATATCCACCTCGCCGGTCTGCACCAGCCGCACTATCTCCTCCGGGCTGCCCTGACGCAGCTCCAGCTGCACCAGCGGAAACTGCTCGCGAAACGCCTTCACCACCCGCGGCAGGGCATAGCGAGCCTGGGTATGGGTGGTCGCCACCAGCAAGCGGCCCGAGTCGCGGTTGGCAAAGGTGCTGGCCAGTTTGCGGATGTTGTTGGCGTCATTGAGAATGCGCTCGGCAATCACCAGCAGCTCCTTGCCAGGCTCGGTCATACCGAGCAGCCGCTTGCCGTAGCGGATAAAGAGCTCGATACCGAGCTCCTCTTCCAGCTCGCGGATATGGCGACTCACCCCGGATTGCGAGGTAAAAAGGGCATTGGCCACCTCGGTCAGGTTGTAATCACGCCGCGCTGCCTCCCGGATAATGCGTAACTGCTGAAAATTCACCTTGTCGCCTCCTGCGAAGAGTGGGCGACACAATCTGCTCGCCCCTCTCATTTTTGTTATTTGGCCGGATCATGCCCGGCTGACAGCCTGAACCGGGCGGCCACACCGCCCGCAACACAGCATCAAATCTGATAGTCGGGATAGAACTGCGCCTGTCTGGCCACCAGCTTCACCCCCTGACCCGGGGCAAACAGCTTGGCCGCCTCCTTGCTCAGCTCCGCCTCATAGTGAGCCCCTTTGGTCTCACCGTCACCACGCAGCTCCACCCGAATGCGTGGCCCCATGGGCAGCAGACGGGTGATGGTGGCACGGATCCCGCCCGGCGCATCGGCAGGCAGAATCTCCAGTTCATGGGGACGGACATAGGCGATGGCGGCACTGCCGTGGGCCAGATGAGAAGCTGACGGCCCGCCGAGCAGCTGCTCGCCGACACCGAATCCCTGCTCCGCCACCCGACCGCGGAACTGGTTCACGCTGCCAAGGAAGCTGTGAACGAAGGAGCTGGCGGGCTGGTCATAGACCTCGGCCGGGGTGCCAATCTGCTCGACCCGTCCGGCGTTCATCAGCACCACCCGATCTGCTACCTCCAGCGCCTCCTCCTGATCGTGGGTGACGAACAGGCTGGTGACGTGCAGCTCGTCGTGCAGCTCGCGCAGCCAGCGGCGCAGCTCCTTGCGCACCTGCGCATCGAGGGCGCCGAAGGGCTCGTCCAAGAGCAGTACCTTGGGCTGCACCGCCAGCGCGCGGGCCAGCGCGACCCGCTGACGCTGACCGCCCGAGAGCTGGGTCGGATAGCGCTCGGCCACGTGGCTGAGCTGCACCAGATCCAGCAGCTCTTTGACCCGGGCACGAATGGCCGCCTCGGCCGGGCGTTCACTGCGCGGTTTGACCCTAAGGCCAAACGCCACGTTCTCGAACACCGTCATGTGGCGAAACAGGGCGTAGTGCTGGAACACGAAGCCGACGTTGCGCTCACGCACATGGAGATCCGAGGCGTCCTCACCGCGGATGATGACGCTGCCACTGTCGGCCTGCTCCAGCCCGGCGATGATCCGCAGCAGGGTGGTCTTGCCGCAACCGGAGGGGCCGAGCAGCGCCACCAGCTCACCGTCGTGAAAGTCGAGGTTGATGTCTGCCAGCGCCGCGTACTGATTGAAATGCTTGTTGAGTTGTTGAACCTGAATGCTCATGGCTGCCTCTTTAAAACGGTGATCAGTGAGATTTGGTGGGCTGGGCACGCAGCCGGGCCAACAGGGTTTCCCCCAGCAGGGTGAAGATCCCGAACAGAGCCAAGAGGCTTGCCACTGCAAAGGCGGCGCCGGTCTGGTACTCGTTGTAGAGGATCTCGATATGCAGCGGCAGGGTATTGGTCTGGCCGCGAATATGACCGGAAACCACCGACACCGCGCCAAACTCCCCCACCGCGCGGGCGGTACAGAGCAGCAGGCCGTACATCAGGCTCCAGCGAATGCCGGGCAGGGTGACGCGCCAGAACATCTGCAGACCGCTCGCCCCCAGCATGATGGCCGCCTCTTCCTCTTCCGGGCCACGCGCCTCCATCTGGGGCAGCAGCTCGCGCACCACGAAGGGCACGGTAATGAAGGTGGTGGCCAGGATGATCCCCGGGGTGGCGAAGATGATCTTGATGTCGTGTTCGCTCAGCCAGTCACCGAACCAGCCGCGGCTGCCGAACATCAACACCAGCATCAGACCGGCGATCACCGGCGACACCGAGAAGGGCAGATCGATGATGGTGATGAGCAGCTGCCGACCGGGGAAGCGGAAACGGGCGATGGCCCAGGCCGCCGCGATCCCGAACAGCAGATTGAGGGGAACGGCGCAGAGGGTCACCAGTGCGGTCAGACCGAGGGCGCTCAGGGCATCCGGCTCGCTGATGGCGTGCCAGAAGAAGACCAGCCCAGGACTCAGCGCCTGAATAAAGACGGTGGCCAACGGCAGCAGCAACAGGGCGGCAAACCAGCCGAGACCCACCGTGATGAGCAGCCATTTGACCCACTGGGGCTCACGGATCACGGTCGGAGCCTTGCGCACGGGAGCAACCTTCACAGGGGCGACTTCAAGGGCGAGTGTCGATGCGTTCATATCCGGCTCCCTCCGATACGAGACCAGCTCCAGGCCTGCAACTTGTTGATTAGCAGTAACAAAATGAATGAGATCAGCAGCATCACCACGGCAATGGCAGAGGCACCGGCATAGTCGTACTCCTCCAGATGACTCATGATCATCAGCGGTGCGATCTCCGAAACCATCGGCAGGTTGCCGGCGATGAAGATGACGGAGCCGTACTCCCCCACAGCACGGGCAAAGGCCAACGCAAAGCCGGTGAGCAGGGCCGGGATCAGGGTCGGCCAGAGCACGTGGATAAAGGTCTGCCAGCGATCGGCGCCGAGGCTGGCGGCGGCCTCCTCCTGCTCGCTCTCAGCCTCTCGCAGCACCGGCTGCAGGGTGCGCACCACAAAAGGCAGCCCGATAAAGGTGAGGGCGATCACGACGCCGATGGGGTTGTAGGCGAGCTGGATGCCGAGCGGCGCCAGAAGCTGGCCGATCCAGCCGTTGGGGGCGAAAATGGCGCACAGGGCGATGCCGGATACAGCGGTCGGCATGGCAAATGGCAGGTCGATCAACGCATCCACCAGTCGACGACCGGGGAAGGTGTAGCGCACCAGGATCCAGGCCAGGATCAGGCCAAACAGGCTGTTGAGCAGCGCCGCGACAAAGGCCGCACCGAAGCTCAGGCGAAAAGAGGCGAGCACCCGGGGTGAACCGATCACCTGCCAGAACTCGGCGGCGGTCAGGTTGTTGATCGCAAACAGTACCAGGGCCGAGAGCGGCAACAGCACCAGCAGGCCCAGATAGAGCAGGCTGAACCCCAAGGTGGGGCCAAAACCGGGCAGGACAGAATAAGAACCAAATCGCATAACACATCCATCTGTTATGAAGAATTTTCGATATGGTGATTCTGCGCACTCCCCTCATCGGCAACAAACATCAATTGCGACTTTGCTAATCACTTTTTTGTCTAACCGCAGAGTCACAAGGCTCTTGGCGCACTCCAAATAAAAAAAGGTCTTTTATATAAATAAAAGACCTAAGAAATGGAGCAATACGGAGCGGAGCATTCAAAGAACGGGGGCATGGAGTAGCCAGCGAACAGCGCGCTCGCCAACCCTCCAACCACTTCACAGATAACTAGCGAAAGCCCAATACGACCGGCCGGGGCGATGCGGTCTTGACCGGTGCCACCACCAGCTCACCACGGCGGTAGAGAGCTCCCAGCAAATGCAGCCCCTGATGCCAATCCCCATGACCGGACTGGGCATTGATATGGCCCGCCTCACCGGCATCGAACAGCGGCACCTGCCACTGACGGCTCCAGTATTCGGCCCGTTCAAAGCTCATCCAGGGATCATTGCGGCTGGCCACCAGCTGGGCCGACACCTGCAGCGGCCCGGCCAAGGCCTCATCCGCAATGCCAAAACGGGCGGGATCGGCGGGCGCCACCAGAAAGATCGAGGCCACCTTCTCCGGCTGCAAGCGGGCCGCCGCAATGGCGGTCAGGGCGCCGAAAGAGTGGGCCACCAGATGGACCCGGCTGCGGCGACGTTTCAACTTGCTCGCCAGCTTGGCACTCCAGACCCTGAGGTCCGGCTTGTCCCACGGCAGCCCGGTCATCCGCTGCCATTGGGGAAAATGATCGTGCCAGCGGCTCTGCCAGTGATCCGGCCCACTGTTGTGCAGACCGGGAACCAGGAGGATCTTGTTCATCTTGGTGCTCCTATCGGCTGGCACAGGGGCCAGTTCAGTGATGGATAACGAAGCTATCAACGACCCGGCTGATAGATCTGGTCAAACAACCCCCCCTGGGCGAAGTGTTTCTTCTGGGCTTTCTCCCAATCCCCTTCCAGATCCTTGACGGTAAAGAAGGCAAGCTGTGGGAACTGGGCTGCCGTCTCCTTCAGGATCGCCGGGTTGCTGGGGCGATAGTGATGTTTGGCGACGATATGCTGCCCCTCGTCAGAGTAGAGATAATCGAGATAGGCCTTGGCCACCGCTTCGGTACCGTGCTTCTTGGCCACCTTGTCCACCACCGCGACCGGCGGCTCCGCCAGAATGGAGACTGAAGGCACCACCAGCTCGAACTTGTCGCTGGCACCCGCCTGACCAAGCACCAGCAGGGCTTCGTTCTCCCACGCTAGCAGCACGTCACCGAGACCGCGCTCAGTAAAGCTGGTGGTGGCACCGCGGGCGCCTGAGTCCAGCACCTTCACGTTCTTGAATAGATCGCCAACAAACTGCTTGGCCCCCTCTTCACTGCCGCTCTTCTTCAGGGCATACCCCCAGGCGGCCAGATAGTTCCAGCGTGCCCCGCCGGAGGTCTTGGGGTTGGGAGTCACGATGGCGACATCCTTGCGCACCAGATCATCCCAATCCTTGATCTGCTTGGGATTGCCCTTGCGCACCAGGAAGACAATGGTGGAGGTATAGGGCGAGGCGTTGTTGCCGAGGCGACTCTGCCAGTCGGCAGCGGTCAGCCCCTCCTTGGCGATGGCGTTGACATCGTAGGCCAGCGCCAGCGATACCACGTCGGCCTCCAGTCCATCCACCACGGCGCGGGCCTGTTTGCCGGAACCACCGTGAGACTGGCTCACCACCACGTCGTCACCGGTTTTGGCCTTCCACTCCTTGGCAAAAGCGGCGTTGTACTCCTGAAACAGCTCGCGGGTCGGATCGTAAGAGACATTGAGCAGGCGGATCTCGGCGGCATTGGCCTGACCAAATGCCAGCAGAGAGAGCAGGGTCAGGGCGGTCATTCGCAGTTTCATGGTGATTCTCCATATCTTGTTGGGTTGAGAACAGCATGCCGTGGAGTTGTTATGCCCAGAAGAAAGAAATAACTCTTTGCTTATCTCTTTTGCTCATATCAGCTCAGCCACCCGCACCGGGAGCCGGACGCAGACTCTGTGAGCCATGCCCCTCTGGTCCCTTGCTCGCTGTGCCATCATGGGAACAAAGCAGGCAGATGACGAAAAGGAAGTCGCTATGTGGATCAATGCAGAACCGGTCAACGGTGCCCTGGTCTCGCTGGCCATCGGCCTGATTATCGGACTGGAGCGGGGCTGGCAGGTGCGCCAGCTGGGGGATAACCAGCGCATCGCCGGGATGCGTACCTACGGCCTTATCGGCCTGCTCGGCGGGGTGTGCGGTTTGCTGCTACCGACTCTGGGCCCCTGGCTGCCGCTGCTCGGCCTGCTGGCGGTGGTGACCGGCAGCGGCCTCTCGGTCTGGCTGGCCCAGCGCTGGCAGGGGGAGTTCGGCCTCACCAGCTCGGTGGCCATGCTGCTCACCTACCTGCTCGGCCTGATGTCGGTGCTGCTGAGCCCGAGCGAGGCGGTCGCCTGCGCCGTACTGGCCGCCCTGTTGATGGGCTTGAAGGGGCAGATCCAGCAAGGGATGCTGTTTCTCAGCGAAACCGAGTTCCACGCCACCCTGCGTTTTCTGCTTATCTCGCTGGTGCTGCTGCCGGTGCTCCCCAACGAGGAGATGGGCCCCCTCGACGCCTTCAACCCCTTCAAGATCTGGCTGATGGTGGTGGTGATCGCCGGCATCTCGTTTTGTGGCCACTTCGCGGTACGCCTGCTCGGCACCCGCGCCGGACTGGTGCTCACCAGCATACTGGCGGGATTAGCCTCCTCCACCGCCCTTACCCTGCAGTTCGCCCGTCTCAACAAGGAGCAGGGCGGGCTGGAGCGACTGCTGGCCACCGGCATCCTGCTGGCAGGGGCCACCATGTGGCTGCGGCTGCTGGTACTGGTACTGCTGATTCACAGCGAGCTGGCGATGCGTCTCGCCGCCCCGCTCGTGTTGCTGGCGACCACGGTCTACGGCTTTGCCTTCTGGTTCTGGCGCCAGCGCGAGGAGCTGACTGACGGCACGGTGCAGCCGGAAACCAGCAACCCGCTCGATCTGGCCACTGCCATCAAGTTCGGCCTGCTGCTGACGCTGATCGGCTTTATGGCCACCCTGTTGCAGAGCAAGGTGGGCAACTCCGGGGTCTACCTGCTGGCGCTGGTGTCGGGGATCACCGATGTGGACGCCATCACGCTGTCGCTCTCCCAGCTTTCCCACAAGGAGCTGGCGCTGGAGGTGGCGGCCCGCGGCATCCTGCTCGCCGGTCTGGTCAACTCGCTGGTGAAGGGGCTGCTGGCCCTCGGCATCGGCGGTCGCAGTCTCGGGCTGCGGGTATTGCTCCCCTACTTCGTCTCGGCCCTGCTGATCCTGCCCCTCGTCTGGCCCGCAGGTTGACGGGGATCACCTGCAACAAGTGACAGACTGACGGCGCCCCTGACAGTCACGTATACTGCCTGCTCTTGCAGCATGAGGAGGTAGCAATGGCGAGCGACTGGGACAAGGTACTGGCTGGCGGGGCACTGGATAGCCAGAGCGAGGAGATAGCCAACGACCGGATCCGCGGTCAGGCGTTGCTGGCCCGGCTCAATGGTTCATCGGCGGGCGATGCCTCTTTGCGCCAGCAGATCTGCCGCGAGCTGTTCGGCCACTGCCCCGACTCCTGCTGGATCAGCACGCCGTTTACCTGCGAATTTGGCCGCAACATCCACATCGGCGAGAAGACCTTCTTCAACTTCAACGTCACCATTCTCGACGTGGGCGAAGTGCACATCGGCAGCCATGTGCTACTGGCCCCCAACGTGCAGATCTACACCGCCACCCACACCATGAACTATCTGGAGCGACGCAACTGGACCGCCTACAACAAGCCGGTGCGGATCGGTGACGACTGCTGGATTGGCGGCGGCGCCATCATCTGCCCCGGCGTCACCATAGGGCCGCGCTCCATCATAGGTGCCGGCGCCGTGGTCACCCGCGACATCCCGGCCGACTCGGTGGCGGTGGGCAATCCGGCCAGGGTGATCCGCACCCTCAAACAGGACGAGGAGCGCTGCTGGGAGCTGGCCCAATGATGGCGCTGGCGCTGCTGCCACTGGGCGCCGCCCTCTGGCTCGGCCTCGGCGAACAGCAGTGGTGGCCGCTGGCCACACTGCTGACCATGAGTCTGCTCACGGTGGCCGCCTACGCCTGGGACAAGCGGCAGGCAGTGCGGGGCGAGTGGCGCATTCCCGAATCCCGTCTGCATCTGCTGGAGCTGTGCGGCGGCTGGCCAGGGGCATTGGTTGCCCGCCAGTGGCTGCGCCACAAGACCCAGAAGCGCAGCTACCGGCTGGTCTTCTGGTTTATCGTGCTGCTGCACCTCACCCTGTGGGCGCTCTGGGTCGGGCGGCCACTCTGGCAGCAATAGCTGTCTGCGTCACAAAGGGACAATGGGCCCCATTGCGGCCAATTGGCGGCTGTGAGAAAACAGAACGGATCCCATCAGCGTTTTCGCCGTTTATAGACGACAAGGAGTCGTGACATGACCATGTGGACAGGCATAGTCCTGATCGTATTTATCAGCGTATTGTTCGGATATCTCGGCAAACGGGCCCGCTATCAGATGGGGGATGCCCGCATCACCGACCGCCTCGGCAAGCAGGATATGATCATCAGAGAGTTGCAGGAGCGGATCGCCAATCTGGAGGCGATCGTCATCGAAGAGGAGAAACGGCGCCCGTTCCGGGAGCTGTGATCTTTCAGCACCAGGTTTCAGATACAGAGAGGGCTGCACGATGCAGCCCTCTCTCGTTTCAGCAGACTCAGATTGCCAGCGGCAGCAACTCGGCATAGTCGCGGATCGCCGGAAAAGCGGTGATGCTCTGCTCCGGCTTGCAGCTATCCGGATTCTGGATCGCCAGCTGATAGCCGATGCCATAGTCGGCGGCAGCCCGCAGGATCCGCTCGCTATCATCCACAAACAGGGTGCGGGCCGGATCGAACGCCAGCCGCTGTGCCAGCGCCTGCCAGCAGTGCTGGCTCTCCTTCGACCAACCCAGCTCGTGGGTACTCACCATCAAATCCAGATGGTCGCTCAGTCCCAGCTGCGCATCCTTCACCGACAGACTGGCGGGGTGGGCGTTGGTGAAAAGCACCAGCTGCTTGCCCGCGGCACGCAACTCGGCCAGAAAAGGGATGGCATGGGGTCGCCACTGGATCTTCGCCAGCAGCTCCTGCTTGAGGGCACGAATATCGAGCCCCAGGGTCTCGCTCCAGTAATCCACGCAGTACCAGTTGAGGGTGCCGTTGACGGCGTGATAGTGGACATCGATCTGCGCCTTTGCTTCATCCAGCGGCAGCCCGAGCCGCTCGGCGTAACGCTCCGGCACCAGCTGCTGCCAGAGGTGGTTGTCAAAATGCAGATCGATCAGGGTGCCATCCATATCGAGCAAGACGGTGTCTATCTGGTGCCAGGGCAAGGTGGTGGAGCGGGAGTGTGGCATCGGGCCTCTTGAGCGCGGATCTCGGAAAACGGGGCGGCAGTATAACGGATTTTTCCTCCCCCTTTGCCCTCCCTGGCCCGTGGTGTTCGGTGTGAGAGTCGTTTACTCTTGAAGCACGATTTTTTAACGAGCAGCCAGCGTCCGATGAGCGACCCCCACAAGAGCAAACCCGAGCACATCTCAGCCGACCAACTGGATAACCCCAAGAGCAAACCGGAGATCCTCAAGGCCGAGATCGTGGCCGAGAGCCGGCTGTTCAGAGTGGAGTCCCTCCACCTCAAATTCTCCAACGGCGAAGAGCGGGTCTACGAGCGGATGCGCGGCGGCAATCGTGGCGCCGTCATGGTGGTGCCGCTGTTCGATGCCCACACCCTGCTGCTGGTGCGCGAATATGCCGCAGGCACCCACACCTACGAGCTGGGCTTCCCTAAAGGGCTGATCGACCCGGGCGAAGATGCCTTCGAGGCGGGCAACCGGGAGCTGATGGAGGAGGCGGGCTTTGGCGCCAACAGCCTGACCCTGCTCAAGCAGGTGTCGCTGGCGCCGGGTTACTTCTCCAGCCGGATGGACATTTTACTGGCGCGGGATCTCTTCCCCGAGCAGCGGATCGGCGACGAACCGGAACCGCTGGAGGTGATCCCCTGGCCGCTGAACCGGATCGACGAATTGCTGGCGCGACCCGACTTCACCGAGTCGCGCAGCATCAGTGCCCTGCTCTTGGCCCAAAAGTGGCTGGCCGAGCAGGCAGAGTAGCCCGCAGACGGGCAGTTAACAGACAGAGGATAACGAGATGCAGGAGTTGTTGGCCTGGGTGCCGGGGGTCAAGGAGATTGCCCGCGAAGCCGGAAGGATCCTTCACGACATCTATCATGGCGGTCAGTTCGAGCGTCAGCTGAAGGAGGATGCGACCCCGGTCACCAGTGCCGATCTTGCTGCCGATGCCTACCTCAAACAGGCGCTCTCGGCGCTCACCCCCCATGTGCCGGTACTGACCGAAGAGGCGGCCGACATCCCCTTCAGCCAGCGATCCAACTGGCGGCAGTACTGGCTGGTGGATCCCCTCGACGGCACCGGCGAATTTATCGCGGGTAGCGGCGATTTCGCCACCCTGATCGCCCTGGTGCGGGACAATGTGCCGGTGCTCGGGGTCATCTATGCTCCCGAGTCCAACGTGCTCTACTGGGCGGTGCGCGGCTACGGCGCCTTCAAGGAGGTGAATGGCGAGGTACTGCCCATCAGCGCCATGCATCACGAGCATGACCAGCCCGACTCGCTGGTAGTAGCCATCAGCCGCCGCCAGAAGCTGGAAAACCTCACCCGCCGTCTCAACCCGGCCATCAACTACGAGCTGATCCCGCTCGGCTCCAGCTCCCTCAAATCCTGTCTGGTGGCGGAAGGAGCAGCCGATTGCTACGTGCGACTAGGCCCCACCGGCGAGTGGGACACCGCCGCCGCCCAGTGCATCGTCGAGGCAGCCGGTGGCCGTATCCTCAGCCTGGCGTTGCAGCCACTCAGTTACAACGAAACCGAATCGCTGGAGAACCCTGACTTTATCGTGATGGGGGATCCGGATCTCGCCTGGGGCAACATTCTTGCCCACTAGACGAGTAGCGATATCATCACTCCAGACATGCAGGCGGCCCGATGGCCGCCTGCTTTTTCAGAGTCGTTGTCCGGGGTGATGGCCGGTGTGATCCGCTGGTCAAGGCGCGCTTGCATAGCGTGATACGCTGGCAAAGAAGCGAAATGATAGTGAAACATCACAATTGGTCGGCGAGAAATAGTGCGATTTTTCACGTAATTCTGAAAACACCTTATTAGCCAAAATAAAAAAATGATCGCAGATAAAATTTTGGTTTTATATTTCACAAAAATCACCATTGTCAGTTTTGTTGCATTCTGTGACACAGATTCCATTCCCAATCTCGCTGGCTAAACCCCGCAATGGCAGTGATATGTTTCAGTCTCGCTTTTTGAGAATTAAATCCCGATAAACCACAATAAACTCAGATTAAAACACTAACAAAAAGTGAATTAGCAATGAGTTTATCTGTAGAAGCTACCAAGGAGCTATCCGGTTCCTGCTCCACCACGGCCAGCACCACCCGCTGGCGCCGTCACGACACCCACTGGGTCATCAGCCTGTTTGGCACCGCCGTTGGCGCCGGCATCCTGTTCCTGCCCATCAATCTGGGTCTGGGCGGGATCTGGCCCCTCGTCATCGTCGCGGTACTGGCAGGCCCCATGACCTTCCTCGCCCACCGCGGACTGGCGCGCTTCGTGCTCTCCTCGTCACGCCCCCACGCCGACTTCACCGAAGTGGCGGAGGAGCATTTCGGCAAGATGGCCGGCCGCCTCATCTCGGCGCTCTACTTCCTCTCCATCTTCCCGATCCTGCTCATCTACGGGGTCGGGCTGACCAACACGGTGGAGAGCTTCATGGTCAACCAGCTCGGCATGGCGACCCCGGATCGGGTGATGCTCTCCGGCCTGCTGGTGTTTGCCATGATCGCCGTGATGCTGGCGGGTGAGAAAGCGATGCTGCGCGCCTTCGCCTTTATGGTCTATCCGCTGGCGGCCATTCTGGCGGCGCTCTCCTGCTACCTGATCCCTCAGTGGCAATGGCCGGAAGTGACCGCGTTTGAGGGGGTCAGCTTCCTCAACACCGTCTGGCTGGCGCTGCCGGTCACCGTGTTCGCCTTCAGCCACGCCGCCGCCATCTCCGGCTTTGCCAACGTGCAGCGCCGTGAATATGGCGAGCAGGCGGAAGCCAAGAGCGGCCTGATCCTGCGCAACACCACAGTGATGCTGGTGGGCTTCGTGCTGTTCTTCGTCTTCTCCTGCGTGCTGAGCCTCTCGCCAGCCCAACTGGCCGAAGCCAAGGCCCAGAACGTCTCTGTGCTCTCCTATCTCGCCAACATCACCGACAACCCGGTGATCGTGACTCTGGGGCCGCTTATTGCCTTTATCGCCATCAGCTCCTCCTTCCTTGGCCACTTCCTCGGTGCCCGTGAAAGCCTGAAAAGCCTGATCGCCAAGCCTACCGGCCTGCCGCTGGCCAAGGCGGACAAGCTGGGTATCGCCCTGATGTTCTTCGCCATCTGGGGCGCCGCCGTCATCAACCCGGGCATTCTGGGGCTGATGGAGACCCTCTCCGGCCCGGTCATCGCCATGATCCTGTTCATCATGCCGGTTATTGCGATCTACAAGGTGGATGCGCTGGCCCGCTTCCGTCACGGCTGGACCAACGGCTTTATCCTGCTGACCGGTTCGCTGGCGGTATCGGCCCTGATCTTCAGCCTGTTGAAGTAACGGCGAGCAACAAGCAAAAAAGAGAGGCGACCCTGGGGTCGCCTCTCTTGTCTCTGTTCGGGTGTGAACTCAGCCCAGCTTGGCGCCGTTCTCCACCGCCCGCTCGGGGATAGCCATCACCACGGCGCCATCCGGCCGATAGAAACCGGTCAGCAGAAACTCCGACTGAAACGGCCCTATCTGTTTGGTCGGGAAGTTGACTACGGCGATGATCTGGCGGCCCACCAGCTGCTCTGGCTGGTATAGCGCGGTGATCTGGGCACTGCTCTTGCGAATCCCCAGTTCAGGGCCAAAATCCGCCCACACCTTGTAGGCTGGTTTGCGCGCTTCGGGGAACGGCTCGACCCGCACCAGAGTGCCCACCCGGAGCTCCACCATCTCGAAATCCTGCCAGCTAATCGTCTCCATTTCGGCTCCAGTTTATCGTGCACCTTGCATGACCCGCAGCATGGCCCAAAGAGAGCATACCGTCTTCGGCGATCAGCCGTTTCGTTACGGCAGGCGGCCGTTTTGTTGGCGCCAGAGGGATGGAGTGAGCCCGATCTCGGCCAGGAAGCGCTCGCTGAAGGCCCCCTGATTCTGGTAACCACAACGGCTGGCAATCTCGCCGACGGGCAGCTGCGTGCTGGCAAGCAGGGTACACGCCAGCGCCATGCGCCGACTGCGAATGTAGTGGGAGACGCTCACCCCCAACTGCTGGCGAAAGGCGAGCTTGAACTGGCTCTGGCCAAGGCAGGCGATGGCGGCGAGTTGCTGATTGGTCAGCGGGGCGGCAAGGTTGGCCTCGATATGGCGTTGCACCTTGAGGATGCGGGCGGCAAGACGCGGCGTGGCAGTGCTCTGCATCCCCTGCCCTTCCGCCAGCAGGGAGAGCCACACCTGCTCCATGCCCGCCACCTGCCGCCCTTCGGCCACCATGCGGTGCAGAAACGCGAGGTAGTGACGCTGGGGTTCATCCAGCTCGATAAAGGGGCGGGCCGCCAGATCCCCGGGTAGCCAGTCGCTCTCCTGCACCAGAAACGAAAGCGCGGGATCAGCAGCGTAGTCGTGCCGCTCGCCGGGGGCGATGACGCAGGCAGAACCGGGGGCAAGTCGACGCGCCCGGCCCTGCACCTCGATCTCGAGGGGGCCGTCGAGGGGGATCACCAGCTGGGCAAAGTCGTGACTATGGCTGCAGACGTGGTGGTGATAGTGGCGCAGGCTGAAGCGGGACATGGCTGATAGCAATGACGCGGCCAGGGCCGCGTCATTGGGGGTTATTCCTTGTCGAAATCTTCGATCTCTTTGCCCAGCGCTTCCATGATGGCGCGCGCTTCGGCCGGGACACTGTCCGGTTGATCCTTGCGCAAGTCTTCGTCGCAAGGGAGCGGCTGGCCGGTGAAAGCGTGCAGGAAGGCTTCACAGAGCAGCTCGCTGTTGGTCGCATGACGCAGGTTGTTCACCTGACGGCGGGTGCGCTCATCGGTCAACACTTTCAACACCTTGAGCGGGATCGAGACGGTAATCTTCTTGACCTGTTCGCTCTTCTTACCGTGTTCCGCGTAGGGGCTGACATAGTCGCCGTTCCACTCTGTTCCCATGACTCACCTGTTCTCATTTAGCCGTGAGCGCGGATTTTAACCCTTAAGGAAATTAATGGCAATCCAACAGCAAAGCCATTTAGACGTCTGGAAGTGTTGACGGCTTTTTTAAGCTGGCGTAGTGTGGTTGACCATGAGCCCGCAATGGCGGGATAGCGCGTGGCAGCAAGATGCCGGCGTGTAAAGAGACATCAAGGAGAGTGATATGACCCACAAGGCCACCCTGGCGGTTCGCACCGGGATTGAGACAGACCAGCAACACGGTGCCGTGGTGCCCCCCATCTACCTCTCCAGCAACTACACCTTTGCCGACTTTGGCGAGCCCCGTCAATACGATTATGCCCGCTCCGGCAATCCGACCCGCACCAATCTGGCGGACGCGCTGGCGGCGCTGGAAGGGGGCGCAGGCGCCGTGGTTACCGGCACCGGCATGGGCGCCATCCATCTGGTCACCACAGCACTGCTCAAGGCGGGGGATCTGCTGATCGCCCCCCACGACTGCTACGGCGGCACCTGGCGCCTGTTCGAGTATCTGGCGGCCAAGGGCCACTACCGGGTGCAATTTGTCGATCAGGGAGACGAGGCCGCTCTGGCCGCCGCGCTGGCGCAAAAGCCTGCACTGGTATGGGTCGAGACCCCCTCCAACCCGCTGCTGCGAGTGGTGGATATCCGCGCCATTGCCAGCGCCGCTCATGAGGTGGGTGCACAGGTAGTGGTGGACAACACCTTCCTCTCCCCCCTGCTGCAACAGCCGCTCGCACTTGGTGCCGACGTGGTGGTGCACTCCACCACCAAGTACATCAACGGTCACTCCGACGTGGTGGGCGGAGTGGCGATCGCCAAGGAGGCCGCATTGGCCGAGTCGCTGGTGTGGTGGGCCAACTGTCTGGGGCTCACCTCTGGGGCGTTCGACTCCTACCTCACCCTGCGCGGCCTGCGCACTCTGGCCCCCAGATTGCGCACCCATCAGGAGAACACCGATCGCATCCTCGCCTTCCTGCAACAGCAGCCACTGGTGAAATGCATCTATCACCCCAGCCTGCCGAGCCATCCGGGCCACGATATTGCGCGCCGTCAACAGTCCGGCTTCGGCGCCATGCTAAGTTTTGAACTCGATTGCAGCGAGGCGGGCATTCGCGCCTTCCTCGCGGCCCTCACCCTCTTCTCGGTGGCCGAGTCCCTCGGCGGGGTAGAGAGTCTGGTGGCCCATCCGGCCAGCATGACTCACAGGGCCATGACCCCGGTCGCGCAGCAGGCAGCAGGTATCAGCGCCCAGCTGCTGCGGTTGTCGGTCGGTATTGAACACGGTGAAGACCTGGTGGCCGATCTGGCTCAGGCTTTTGAACAGGCGCAGCAGGCAGAACAGGTAGCGAAGTAATGGAACAGCAGCAACAAGGAGAGATCGCGGTGGCCACAGAAGCAGGATTGAAGCGGCGTCACGTCCACAAATTTGGTGGCAGCAGTCTGGCGGATCCGGTCTGTTATCGCCGGGTCGCCAGTATCGTTGAACAACAGGTGGGCGGGGATGAACTGATCGTGGTCTCCGCCGCCGGCAAGACCACCAACCGGCTGATCCAGCTGGTGGAGCTGGCCGAAGCGGGAGACGAAGCCGCCGGTGAAGCCATCTCGGCCCTTCAGGCCTATCAGCAGAGCCTGATCGACGGCTTGCTGGAGGGTGAACTGCAGCTCGACCTGAGCAAGCAACTGGCCGACGACATGCAGCTGATCGCCAAAACGCTGGAGGGACAGTTTGACCGCTTCGCCCGCAACGGACTGCTCGCCTTTGGCGAAGTGTGGTCGGCGCGCCTGCTGGCAGCCCTGCTCACCAGCCGCGGCGACAAGGCTATCTGGCTCGATGCCCGCAGTTTCCTGCGCGCCGAGGATGGCGCTCTGGTCAAGGTGGATACCACCCTCTCCAGCGAACTGCTCAAGGCGCGACTGGCGGAGCATGCCGGTCGCATCGTGGTAACCGGCTTTATCGCCGCCGACATGGAGGGGCGCTCCCTGCTGCTCGGTCGCAATGGATCCGACTACAGCGCCAGCCTGTTGGCCCTGCTGGCGGACGGCGAATCCACCACCATCTGGAGCGACGTGGCCGGGGTCTACAGCGCCGACCCCCGTCGGGTGAAAGAAGCACGCCTGCTGGAGCGCCTGAGCCTCGCGGAAGCCAACGAGCTGGCCCGTCTTGGCTCTTCGGTATTGCACTCGCGCACCCTGCAACCGGTGGCAGACAGCCGCCAGCGCCTCACTTTGCGCTGCAGCTACAACCCGGATGAGGGCTGTACCCATATCCTGCGCCGCGCCCCCCGCTCCGGCGGCGCCCGCATCGTCTCCTCGGTGGATCAGATCGCCCTCATCGAGCTGAAGGTGCTGCCGCAGACCAACTATGAGCAGACGGTGGCCACCATCGAGGCCCATCTGGCCCGTCACCGCCTCAACCCGCTCACCCTGCAGCGCCAGCCGGATCGCCGGATCCTGCGCCTCGCCTACACCCTCGAAGTCGCACAAGGCGCCTTCGAGCTGCTGCGCGACTTCCAGCTGCAAGGGAGCTTCACCGGCCTCATTCAGAAAGAGGGGTACAGTCTGGTAGCGCTGGTCGGCGCCGGTGTCACCGACAACGCAGAACAGTGCCATCGCTTCTATCAGCTGCTGGCGGATCAACCGCTGGAGTTCGTACAGGTGGCCCGAGATGGCCTGAGTCTGGTGGCCGTGCTGCGTCAGGTAGTGCTGGAGCCGCTGCTCATCGCCCTGCACAGCGCCCTCTTCAGCCGCCCGACCCGGGTCGGACTGGTGGTGTTCGGCAAGGGCAATATCGGCGGCCACTGGCTGAGCCTCTACGCCCGTGAAAAGGCACGGCTCGAACATGAGCTCAATCTGGCGCTCACCCTCTACGGGGTATTCAGCTCGGAAGGGGGCCTGCTCGATGAAGAGGGGCTCAACCCCCTCAAGGTACAGGACAACTTCAACCCCAAACCGCTGATCTGGCCGGAGTTGCTCTCCCAGCTTGAGCAGCACGGCTTCGATGCGCTGATTGCACTGGACATGACCGCCAGCGAAACGGTGAGCCGCTACTATCCGGATTTTGCCCAGCTCGGCATTCACATCATCGCCGCCAACAAGTTTGCCGGTGCCGCCGACAGCGAATTCTACCAGCGCATCAAGCAGACCTGCCGCGACCATCAGGTGCAGTGGCGCTACAACGCCACCGTGGGCGCCGGGCTGCCAATACAGTCCAGCATCCAGATGCTGCGCCAGAGCGGCGACCGCATTCAGGGGGTCTCCGGCATCTTCTCCGGCACCCTCTCCTGGCTGTTCCAGCAGTATGACGGCACCCGCCCCTTCTCCGAGCTGGTGGACGAGGCATGGCAGCACGGCCTGACCGAACCGGATCCCCGCGAGGATCTCTCCGGTCAGGATGTGCGGCGCAAGCTGCTTATTCTGGCGCGGGAGGCGGGCTTCGAGCTCGACTCCGCCGATATCGAGCTGGAGAATCTGGTGCCCGTCCCGCTGCGCAAGGTGAGCACAGATCAGTTCATGGACAGACTGAGAGAGCTGGATGGCCCGATCCAGACCGCCTTCGAGGGAGCCAAGCGCCTCGGCAAGGTACTGCGCTACGTGGCTCGTTTCGAACATGACGGCAAGGCGCGAGTCGGGCTGGAGGCGCTGGAGCCGCACCACCCGTTTGCCAACCTCTTGCCGTGCGACAACATCTTCGCCATCGAGAGCGACAGCTACCGCACCAACCCGCTGGTGATTCAGGGGCCGGGGGCGGGTCGGGAAGTGACCGCCGCCGCTATCCAGTACGATCTGTGGCAGATCTGCGCCAGCCTCTAAGGCTGATATGCAAAGGGAGCAACACCTCAGCTCCCGCGCACAATAAAAAAAGCCCGAGTCGATGACTCGGGCTTTTTGCTGAATGCCGCTTCGATTAGGAGAAGCAGGCCTGCAGCACATAGAAGATCGCGATAGCCAAAATGGCACCAGCAGGCAGGGTGATGATCCAGGAGACCACGATGTTGCGCAGTACCCCCAGATTCAGCGCCGCAATACCGCGCGCCAGACCGACACCCATCACAGCACCGACCAGGGTCTGGGTGGTGGAGATGGGCAGACCGGTACCGGAGGCAATCACCACGGTCGCGGCAGTCGCCAGCTGGGCGGCAAAACCACGGCTCGGGGTCAGGTGAGTGATGCCGGTACCGACCGTCGCCATCACCTTCTCGCCCATGGTCGCCAGACCGATCACGATACCGATACCGCCCAGCGGCAGGATCCACCAGGCAATGGCAGCCTGACTGGAAATCTCGCCACCGGAAGCCACGATAGAGGCCACTGCAGAGAGCGGGCCGATGGCGTTGGCCACATCGTTGGAGCCGTGGGCAAAGGCCATGGCACAGGCGGTGATCACCATCAGGATGCCGAACACCTTCTCCACATTGGCGAAGTGCATCTTGCTGTCATCCTGCGGGTTGTACTTCTGGCCGCGAATGTAGATCCAGCCGGCAAACGCCACTGCGATGGAGATGGCGATGGAAAGCAGAATGCCCTCGCCATCGCTCAGGTGCAGACCGACGTGGGTCAGCCCCTTCTTGATGGTCACCAGACAGATCACCAGCGCAGTCAGGAACATGTAGAACGGCACATAGCGCTTGGCGTTGTTCAGGGGATCATCGGTGTTGAAGATAAGCTTCTGCACGCTGATGAACATGAAGTAGGCGATGACACCTGAGATGGCCGGGGTGATTACCCAGGAGCCGACGATGCCACCAAACTTGCTCCACTGCACCGCTTCCGGGCCAATGCTCACCACCGCAAAACCGACGATGGCGCCGATGATGGAGTGAGTGGTAGAGACGGGCCAGCCGAAGTAGGAGGCGAGGATCAACCAGGCGCCTGCCGCCAGCAGGGAGGCGATCATGCCGAGCACCAGCAGGTCCGGGCTATCGACAAACGCATTGCTGTCGATGATGCCGTTACGGATGGTGGCCGTCACTTCGCCACCGGCCAGATAGGCACCGGCAAATTCGAAGATCATGGCAATGATGATCGCCTGACGGATGGTCAGGGATTTGGTGCCGACCGATGTCCCCATGGCGTTGGCCACGTCATTCGCGCCAATGCCCCAAGCCATCAAAAAGCCGAACAAGGCCGCCACGAGCACCAGAGTGGTGCCGTAATTCGCGATAATGTCCATTAGTAGTGTTTACCCAGTCAGTCGATTACGAACGAGCCAGCATCAGTTCCAGACGGGCGCCTACGCGCTCGGCCTGATCTGCCAGGTCACCTACCCATTCGAGGATCTTGTAAAGGAACATCACATCGATCGGATTGTAATTGTGCTCAACCGCTTGCAGCTGTTGGCGCAGTCCGATCTGCATGGTGTCTGTATCGTCCTCGATCAGATCCAGCTGGTGGATCATCTCGGCAACCATTTCCACTTCCCGTCCTTTGAAGCCGGTCTCGAGCAGCTCGTCGAGCTCCCCGATCGCTTTCTCGGCCTGAGCGGTCGCATCAATACAACGTTTGAGGTAAGCCATGAAATCCGTCCGCATTTCGGCGGGGAACTCCATGCGACGACCAAGCATGCGGCCGGAGATATCCTTGGCACGGTTGGCAATCTTGTCTTGCTGGGTCAACAGCTCCAGCAGGTCGGTACGTGCAACCGGCAGGAACAAGCCGCGAGGCAGTTTCAGACGGATTTCACGCTTGAGGGTATCTGCCTCTTTTTCCAGCTGGGCGATCTGCTGCCGGATCTTCTCGGCATCTTCCCAACGGTCTTCGGCAACGGCGTCAAAGAAGGGAACCAACTGCTGGGAGCACTGGTGAACCTTGACGATATGCTTCTGCAGCGGCTTGATGGGGGACTTGGCAAAAAGCCCCAAAATAGTATTTACTGGCATGGCCAAACCTGTGTCGGTGAAAAAACACTCGATACGATTTTATGAGGCGCGCATGGTAACCGAACTGCGCCCTCAATTAAACCGCGAATTAATCTAGTCGTCTCGCGGGCATTATATCCCCGCGACCCGAATCCTGCCCCCCAAAGTTGCCTGCCAGCCCGGAATGACTATGCAAACTGAGATCGAGATAAAGTTTTTTGTCGCCAGCGACATTCAACCCGAGTTATCCAACCTGCTGAATTCTCTTGAGATTAAAGAATCGTCACAACAGCAGCTCGGCAACGTCTATTTCGATACGCCGACCTTGGCTCTGCGCCAACTGGAGATGGGGTTGCGCATTCGCCGCTGCGACGCCTTCGCCGAACAGACCATCAAATGCCGCGGCCAGGTGGTGGGCGGCCTGCACGCCAGACCCGAGTACAACACCCCCGTGAGCGGCGATCTGCCGACCCTCTCGGCCTTTCCCGATGAGATTTGGCCAACCCTGAGCGAGCGCGACCACATTCAGCAGCAGCTGGTCGCCCAGTTTCGCACCGACTTCCTGCGCCGCCACTGGCTGATCGCCTTCGAGGGGGCCGAGATTGAGCTGGCCTGGGATCAGGGAGAGATCGTCGGCAGTCAAGGCAGCACCACCATCAACGAGCTGGAACTGGAGCTCAAATCAGGCGCTACCGCGGCGCTGTTTGCACTGGCCCAACGCCTCGCCAGGATCGGCGGGCTGCGCCTGGGCGCCCAATCCAAGGCCCAGCGCGGCTATCGACTGGCTGGTCTTGGCAAACCGCTGGCCCTGCAGGCGCTGGTCGAACATGAAGGTATGGATGGCACAACGGGGGTAAGCGAGGGGCTGCGCCACTGGCAGCATCACGAGCAGCTCTGGCTGGAGCATCCTCAGGATAAAGGCATTCAACAGCAGGCACTCGCAGCCCTGTGCCAGGGGATCGATCTGGTCGCCCGCAGTGCGGCCGCGCAGCCACAACCAGCGCCATGGCTGCCAGCATTGTCCAGCCTGCAAGCCCATCTGCAAGCCCAATCGGGCGAGCAAAACGAGTGGCCTGCCGAGCTGGCCGAGCTCTTCCTCTATCCGGCGTATGTCGAGTTGCAGCTGGCCATCGCCGCCTGGCTGCATCACGCAGCCTGAGCGTGGCCATACCGGTACTAAAGGTCGAAAATAAAGGCCAGAAACAAAAGTCGAAAACAAAACGGGTGAGCCTTGGCTCACCCGTTTTGCATTACAGCAGGTTGAGCTGCTGCATGGCGCTGCGAATGCGCTCGCGGGTCGCTTCCGACAGTGGCATCACCGGCAGGCGACACTCTTCGCTGCAGAAACCGAGCAGGGAAGCGGCATATTTGGCACCGGCCGGGCTCGGCTCGGCAAACATCGCCTGATGGAGCGGAATCAGCTGGTCTTGCAGTTCACGCGCTTCTTGCCACTTGCCGGCCAGCGTGAGGTTCTGCACCTCGGCCACCAGCTTGGGGGCCACGTTGGCGGTCACAGAGATACAGCCCTGACCGCCGCCGATGTTGTAAGCAACCGCAGTGGCATCCTCACCGGAGAGCCAGGCGAAGGGCTTTTTGATCAGCTGGCGCTCGGTCCAGGGGCGGGCCAGATCGCCGGTGGCATCTTTTACCCCGGCAATGCGCGGCAGCTCGGCCAGACGGGCCAGGGTCGCGGGTTGCACATCGACGATGGCGCGCGGCGGGATGTTGTAGACGATGATCGGCTTGGTGGTGGCATCGTGTACCGCCTTGAAGTGGTGGTAGAGCCCCTCCTGATTGGGACGGTTGTAGTAACCGGCTACATGCAGAGTGGCATCAGCCCCCACCCGCTCGGCATGGAGGGTGTACTCGATGGCTTCGACCGGATTGTTGGAGCCCGCTCCGGCAATCACCGGAATGCGGCCAGCGACCTGTTTGACCACCAGCTCCACCACTCGGCAATGCTCGTCGTGGGTCAGGGTCGGACTTTCCCCCGTGGTACCCACCGGCACAATGCCGTGAGTGCCCTGTTCGATATGCCACTCCACCAGACGCAGCAGCGCCTCTTCATCCAGCTTTCCCTGTCGAAACGGGGTGATCAACGCAACGATTGAACCTTGAAACATGGGATCTCCTTCTCCTAAATGACGCGCATATGGCAATAAAAAACCCCGGTACGATGTGCGCAACCGGGGTTTGAAGCTTCTCAGGGATGAGAGGTTACGCGCGAACGTCGGCAGGCCCGAATTTCAGGCTTTTTTTGTGCTTTCGTTTCAACCCGTTGAACCGCATTTCGTCATCTCTGGTCAAAAAATGGTGTCTGGGCATATTTCGGGAACACGGCATAAATGTCAAGGCGAAAGGGGCTATGTATAATGGCCGCCCAAAATTGCGTGGAGAGACCCGATGAGCAGCCCTATCAGTGCCGTCAGCCAGATGCTGGAACGAAACCAAGCCCTCTTTGTCGGCAAGCGGCTACTTGTCTGCGGCGCGCTGGAGGATGACTACCCCCGCCAGCTGGCGAGCCTGGCCCGGACCCTGACCGTCTTTACCACCGATTACTGCTACTACCGCAGCCAGCAGGCCGCCCTCGGCGAGGCTATCCTGTTCGACCACCAGCTAGGTGGTGCCCCCCGCTTCGATGCCCTGTTGCTGCTGATGCCCAAGGCCAAGGCCGAGGCACAATATCTGCTGGCCATGATGACCCCCTTGCTGGAAGCGGGTGCCGATCTGTTCCTCGCCGGTGAAAACCGCGGCGGCATCAATGGCGCCGACAAGCTGCTGGCCCCCTATGGCGAAAAGCCGAGCAAGCGCGATTCAGCGCGCCGCTGCTCCCTCTATCACGGTGAGCTGAGCAAGCCGGTTGAACCTTTCAATCTGGATAGCTGGTTTGGCCGCTATCAGTGCAAGGCCGGTGATACCGAGCTGACCGTGCTGGCGCTGCCCGGCGTCTTCAGTGCCGCCGAGCTGGATCTCGGCACCCAGATGCTGCTGGCTGCCGTGCCACCGATGACGGGCGAATTGCTCGATTTCGGCTGCGGCGCCGGGGTGATTGGGTCCATGCTGGCCAAGCGCAATCCGGATCTGCGGGTCAACATGGTGGATATCAGCGCACTGGCACTCGAATCGAGCCGCCGCACCCTGGCGATCAACGGTCTGCAGGGCAAGGTCACCGCTTCCGATGTCTATTCGGATGTCTCCACTCATTTCCAGCACATCGTCTCCAACCCGCCATTCCATGCGGGTCTCAAAACCTTCTATGCGGCAACCGAGCAGTTCCTGGCCAAGGCGCCGGAATTTTTGCTGCCAAATGGTTCGCTGACCATTGTTGCCAACGCCTTCTTGCGCTACCAGCCTATACTGGAGACACACTTCAAACGGACTGAAGTGATCAGCAGTGATGCCAAATTCAAGGTCTATCTGAGCAAAATGTAAATAAGTGTAAGCAGCACAATAAAACAGCTAGAGAGCGCCATCCGGCATCTGATAAGGTATTAAGTACACGATAAAAACCACCCCTTTAGGGGTGTTTTTATACCGAACATTGAAAACCTTTTCATGTTGTTCATTCAGGGAGAGAAATACGATGGCAGGCATTTTGACCATGATCCTGGCTGGTGGCGAAGGTACTCGCCTGCAGCCTCTGACCACCACCCGCAGCAAGCCTTCCGTCCCCTTCGGTGGCAGCTACCGGCTGATCGACTTTGTCCTCAACAACTTCGTCAACGCCGACTTTCTGCGCATCTATGTACTGACCCAATTCAAATCCCAGTCCCTCTACCTGCACATGAAGAAGGGCTGGAATATCGTCGGCATCACCGACCGCTTTATCGATCCCATCCCGGCCCAGATGCGGATGGGCAAACGCTGGTATGACGGCACCGCCGACGCCATTTACCAGAACCTCGGCTTTATCGAGCGGGCCGAACCAGATCACGTCTGCATCTTCGGTTCCGACCACATCTACAAGATGGATGTGAGCCAGATGGTCACCTTCCACAAGCAGAAGAACGCCGCCATGACGGTCGCGGCCCTGCGCATGCCCATCGAAGAGGCCAGCGCCTTCGGGGTGATCGAGGTGGATACCGAAGGGCGGATGATCGGCTTTCAGGAAAAGCCGAAGCAGCCCAAGCACATTCCCGGCGATCCGACCCAGGCGCTGGTCTCCATGGGCAACTACATCTTCGAGACCGATGCCCTCTGCCGCGAGTTGAAGCGGGATGCCGCCGAGGAGAACTCCAGCCACGACTTTGGCAAGGATGTGATCCCGAGCCTCTACCCGCGTGCCCCCGTCTATGTCTATGACTACAGCACCAACGTCATCCCCGGCGAGAAACCGCACGTCTACTGGCGGGATGTGGGCACCCTAGACTCTTATTGGCAAGCGCACATGGACTTGGTGGCCGACAATCCCCCCTTCTCCCTCTATAACCGCAAGTGGCCCCTGCACACCCACTATCCGGCGCTGCCGCCTGCTACCTTCATCGACAGCGACGAGTGCAAGGTGAAGATCGCCAACTCGCTGATCTCCGCCGGTTGCTTCATTCAGGGCAGCCAGATCCAGCGATCCATCCTCGGTTTCCGCTGCAATATCGGCGCGTGCAGCCATATCAGTGAATCCGTTCTGCTGGGGGATGTGAAGATTGGTGAAGGGTGCTCCATCCGGCGCGCCATCATTGATAAAAACGTTGAAATTGCGCCAGGCACCGTTATCGGTGAAAATCTGGACCACGATAGAGAGCGATTTACCGTATCCGAAGGCGGTATCGTGGTGGTACCTAAGGGAGCAAGAGTTGGCTATTAACCCACTGAAAATCCTGTTTGTTGCCTCGGAAGTTGAGGGGCTGGTCAAAACCGGGGGCCTGGCCGATGTCGCCAGAGCCCTGCCGATGTACCTGGCCCAGAAGGGACATGATGTCAGGATCATGCTCCCCTTCTACAAGACGATAAAGCGACGGGATGAGGCCAGACTGGTGGCGTCACGCTGGTTGCCAACCCACCCCGGGCTGCCGGATATCGGTTATCGCATATACCAGATGGAGCTGGATGGCGTCTGCGTCTATCTGCTTGACTGCCCGCAATATTTCGATCGTCCCCAGCTCTACGCCGAGAACAATCAGGCCTATCCGGATAATGGCGAGCGCTTTGCCTTCTTCTCGGCCGCTGCCCTCCATGCCTGCGAGCAGCTCGGCTTTGCCCCTGATATCGCCCACTGCAATGACTGGCACACCGGCCTGCTGCCACTGCTGCTGAAAACCCGTCACGCCCACAACCCCTTCTTCCAGCAGACCCGCAGCGTAATTAGCATTCACAATGCGGCGTTTCAGGGGGTGTTTGGCCGCGAGCAGTTCTGGGCCATGCCCGAGATCGCCGACTACGAACGCCGCATCAACTACGACTACGGCCACGTCAATCTGCTCAAATGCGGGGTGCTCTACGCCGACAAGATCAATGCGGTCAGCCCCAACTATGCCCAGGAGCTGCTGACTCACCTCGGCGCCCACGGCATGGCGCATATCTTCCAGCAGCGGGCGGCGGATCTCTGCGGCATCCTCAACGGCTGCGACTACAAAGACTGGGATCCGGAGTTCGACGAATTCCTGCCTGCGACCTACAGCATCGACAACATGGCTGGCAAACAGATCTGCAAGCATAGCCTGCAGCAGGAGGCGGAGCTGGCCGTGGCGGACTTGCCCATCTACGGCATGGTTTGCCGCCTGACCGAGCAGAAGGGCGTTCCCCTGCTGCTCCCTGCGCTGGAGAAATTCCTCCACCATCAGGTACAAGTGGTGATCGTCGGCTCTGGCGATCCTGCGCTCGCCACGCAACTACAAACCATGGCCCGGGATTATCCGGGCAAGCTCGCCTTCATCAACACCTATGACGATCGGCTGGCTCATCTGGTCGAAGCCGGTGCCGACTTTTTCCTGATGCCCTCTCTGTTCGAGCCTTGCGGCCTCAACCAGATGTACAGTCTCGCCTATGGCACCCTGCCACTGGTGCGGGCCGTGGGTGGTCTGAAAGATACCGTGGTGGATTGGGATGCCGATCCCGAGCATGCCACCGGCTTCTGCTTCAACGATCCGACTGCCGCCATCCTGCTCGATACCATGCGCCGCAGCCTGCTCTATTTCCTGCAGGACAAAGAGCGTTTTGCCAAGGTGCAGCGCAATGCCATGAGCACCCGCTTCAACTGGCCTGACTCGGTCACCCAGTATGAACGGATGTATCAGAGCGCATTGGGCCGTTACTGAATGCCAAACGTCAGCTAATTGCTGAAGTTTTGTACCCTTGGCTTCACTTTGAGTGTCAACAGCGAAAAAAGTCCCCTTTGGCTGTTGACGCTCCCCCAAAACTCTATAGAATCCCCCTCCGCAGTGATGCGAAGGTGGCGGAATTGGTAGACGCGCTAGCTTCAGGTGTTAGTGTCCCACGGATGTGAGGGTTCGAGTCCCTCTCTTCGCACCATTCATTACGCAAAAGGCCCATCACGAAAGTGATGGGCCTTTTGTTTTTACTCCTTGTTATGGCTATGCTTTTGACGACTCCCCGCTCATCGTCATGCCAAGGAACGCATATGATACTGGATACCGACATTCACAACTTTTACGAACATCTGGTGCTCAAGGAGATTGAGAAACAGGGGCTGCAGCAAAAGCTCAACAGCGATCAGATGGCCGACCTCTGCTGCCTCACCCTCAACCAGCTTCCGGCCCACTATATTCGCCACAATGTCGACATGATCTACTTCCTGACCGACGCCAAGCGCACCGAAATGGAGAAGCTGGTGGTCGAATCGCTCAAGGTGGCACAGCAGAAGATCAAGCAGGCTCCCGTCAAAAGCTCATAACCAGGGCTGCTGCCAGAGCAGGGTAACGATACCGGTCAACCCGGCCACTGGCAGCAAGATCAAGGCGGGCCGCAATCCGGGCTCCAGCATCACCCAGGCAGCCAGCAGAAAACCGGCACTCCAGGTGCCGTACTCTTTATCCTGACCCCATGCGAGTACGGCCACCGCCACCAGCAACATCATACCCCGCAATATCCAGCGCATTGTTTTCTCCCCAACCAACAATTGATAATAATTATCATCTTCATCTACTGGGGATGCAAGTGGCGTCACAGGCAAGCCTCGTATGTGACCCATTGTGTCAACAGGCCGCTCAAAAACGGGTTATGAGATCAACTAATTTGTGATTTTTTCAATCAAATGTGCATTTTTGCCAATTTGATGGGGCTTTAACCCGCTGGGTTTGTGGTAGATTGCGGCCTCTTTTTGGGTTGCCTCCTCGGGATCGATGTATCCACAGGACGAGAGGGAGTGACCTTGGCGAGCAAGAGTTTAGGAAGTATCTATGCAAAACCAACAAAACCACATCCGACTACCGGGCATGGCACAGGTATTTGCCTGTCTGGCCATTTTCCTGGCCCTGGCATTCTCGTTCACCAGCGTGCTCGATCTGCCGATCCAGCTGGCGCTGTTCATCGCCTGGTTCGTCATCATGGGACTTGGTATCAAACTCGGCCACGATTACAAATCCCTGGAACAGGCAGCCGTTGACGGCGTTGCCAAGGGAATGGGGGCCATCCTGATCCTGGTCTCCGTCGGTGCTCTGGTCGGCACCTGGATTGCCGGTGGCATAGTCCCCAGCATCATCTACTTCGGCCTCAAGGTGATCCACCCGTCCATCTTCCTGCTGGCAACCCTGATCATCTGCTCCCTGACCTCGCTGGCCACCGGCACCTCCTGGGGCTCTGCCGCCACCGCCGGTATCGCCATGATGGGGATCGGCCACAGCCTCGGCGTGCCTGCGCCGCTGGTAGCCGGTGCCGTGCTCTCCGGCGTCTACTTCGGTGACAAGCTCTCTCCGCTCTCCGACTCAGTAGTGCTGGCGTCCACCATGTCCAACGTCGATGTGGTGGAGCATATCAAGGGGATGCTGCCTATCAGCCTGCTCTCCTATGTCATCACCGCCGTGCTGTTCACCGTGGTGGGCATGCAGTATTCGGGCAACGTCAGCTTGGAGCAGGTCAATCTGGTGATGGAGGCTCTCGACAACCAGTTCAACATTACCCCACTGGCCATAGTGCCGGTGGTGCTGGTACTGGGCCTGTTGGCCAATCGCAAGCCCGCCTTCCCGGTGATCAGCTTCGGCGCCCTGCTGGGCCTGATCTGGGCCATCGCCTTCCAGGGCATGGATCCGGTCAAGGCAATGCACTCGGCTTATAGTCCGTTTGCCATCACCTCCGGCATCGATTTTATCGACAACATTCTCGGTCGCGGCGGCATGGAGTCCATGCTGGGCTCGGTCGCGGTCATCATCTTCGGTCTCGGGTTTGGCGGCCTGCTGGAGAAGGTCGGCATTCTGGAAGTGATCGCCAGCGCCTTCGAGAAGCGCATCAACAGCGTCGGCAGCCTGACCAGCCACACCATCGGCACTGCGTTTCTGGCCAACGTGTTTGGCTCGGCAATGTATGTATCGCTGATCCTGACCCCCAAGATCATGGCCAAGAACTACGACCGACTGGGACTGGCGCGCAAGAACCTCTCTCGCAACGCCGAGTTTGGCGGCACCCTCACCTGCGGCATGGTGCCCTGGAGCGACAACGGCATCTTCATGGCCGGGGTGCTGGGGGTGGCAACCCTCGACTACCTGCCCTACATGTGGCTGAGCTTCACCTGCATCATTGTGACCATCACCCTCGCCTACATGGGCAAGGCAGTGAACCGGATCCCGCTGGTCGCGGCGGCAAGCTCCCGCTAAGCCATCCTGAAACAACAAAGGCGCCACCAAGGCGCCTTTGTTGTTTCAGGGGGGATGCTGTTTTACCGTCATCCCAGAGCCCACAAACAAAAACAGCCCTCGTTGCCGAGAGCCGTTTCATCAGACCGATACGCCGATCAGATGGAGAAGCTGGAGCCACAGCCACAGGTCGTGGTGGCATTGGGGTTGGTCACGGTGAAGCGTGAACCTTCCAGACCCTCGGTGTAATCCACACTGCCGCCTACCAGATATTGCAGACTCATGGGATCGATCACCATGGTGACGCCATTCTTCTCGACTACGGTGTCCCCGTCGTTGATCTTCTCATCAAAGGTAAAGCCATACTGGAAACCGGAGCAGCCCCCACCCGTGATGTATACCCGCAGCTTCAGCTCGGGATTCTCTTCTTCGGTGATCAGGTTCTTCACCTTGTTGGCCGCCGCATCCGTCATCTGGATGGGCAGCGGGGCTTCTGCTACTGCACTCATTACTGACCTCACAACCATTAGATCCACAAACATGGAAACCGCGAAATTATCCAATACCCGACCATTCAGTTCAAGTATTCACCACGTTTAACCGGCCGCGGGAACCGGAGCAGGCGGCGCGGCGACCAGCGGCTTGATCACCTCGCCCCACTCAACCAGCAGCTCTTGCGCCGGTTGCCTGCCATCCTTGTTGATGGTGACACGGATCCGATCCGGCACAAAGCCTTCCGGCAACTGCCAATTCCCTTCCAGCAGCTGAAAATAACGCAGGGCATAGCGCCACTCGCTCACCTTCATCCCGAGATCGCGACCGGTTAGCGTCTTCGGCTTGTCAGCCAGGCTCCCCTCTACCCGGATCTGCACCTGACCACGGAACAGCTCCCGCTTCTTGGCAGGCTGGGTCAGGGCGAGACGATAGTGGTAGCGACCGGGAATGCTGGTCTCCTGCAGGGTCAGGTTGTCGATCACCACCCCCACCTGTTCGCCGGTGGGGCGCATGATCCGCTCGAAAAAGGCCAGCTGGCGCTTGAGCTCCTGCACCTGCGCCTCCTGACTCTTCAGGGTGGTCTGCAACTGCTCGAAGGCCGCTTTCTGGGTCGCCAACTGGGTATCTTTCACCCCCAATTCGGTCTTGAGCTGGCCGATGGCCTTGCCCTGACGATCCAGCGTCTCCTGCTGTACCACCAACAGACTGCTCTGGGCCAGCTCCTGACGGTTACCGACAAAGTAACCGATGAGCCCGCCAACGGCTAACACGACCAATAACTTCAATAGATTGGACATAGCCCCTCATCCCGTTATCACGCCATTTACGGCAGCGCCTCTCCCTTCACTATACCGCCCTGACCGAGGCCAAAGGCGATAAAGGGAAAAATTAACTGGCCGTGGCGCTGCCATCACCCCGCTTTTGACGCGCGGCGAGCCGTAAAGTTCGCTCCAGGATCTGGGAATAGATGGGTCGGCCACCCAGCCACTGGGCAACCAGAGTCGCACCGACCGTGGTGATCATCATCGGCAGGATCAGCTGATAGTTGTCGGTCATCTCGGTGACCAGCACGATACCGGTGATGGGGGCGCGCACGGTGGCAGCAAACAGCGCCCCCATTCCGGCGATGGCAAAGGCGCCGGGCTCGATGCCAAGCTCCGGAAACGCCGCATGAAACAGATGGCCAAACACCACGCCAAACAGGGTGCCCAACGCCAGGGTCGGCGCAAACACCCCGCCCGGGGCACCGGAGCAGAAGCAGATGAGGGTCGCGACCAGCCGCACCGAAAAGATGAGGAACAGGGTCGCCATCGCATACTCATCCCCCATCAGATGGGGAATAAGCTCTGTGCCGCCCCCCGTCACCGCGGGAGCAAACAGCGACAGCACGCCAAACGTTCCGGCGACCAGCATGCCGATGGCCACAAAACGGTGGCGCTTGTTCTGGTGCAACGCCAGATAGCCATCCTGACAGGCCAGCACCAACTTGTTGAAGACAAAACCGAGCACCCCGAAGGTGGCCCCCATAAAAAGGAACAGCCAGAGCGCCTTGAGGGCTGGCGCATCGTAGTGGGGCAGAGTGATCACCGCCTCCTGCCCTTTCATGTTCTGCAACATCAAGGTCGCCATGATGGCGGAGATCCCCACCGCCTTGATGGCCAGAAAGGAGTAGCGAAACTGCGGCCGCATCTCCTCCATCACGAACAGGATCCCCGCCAGCGGCGCATTGAAGGCTGCCGCCAGACCGCCCGCCGCACCGGCGGCCAACAGGGCATGGCCATGTTCCTTGGGCAGCCGGAAGATATCCGCCACCATCTTGCCGAGGTTGCCGCCGATCTGTACCGAAGGCCCCTCCCGCCCCAGCACCATACCGGAGCTCAGGGTACAGATGCCGCCGAAGAACTTGACCGGCAACACTCGCCACCACCGTACCGGGCGCAGATCGTCCATCGCCCCCTCGATCTCGGGAATGCCGGAGCCGCCCGCTTCCGGGGCAAAGGTATGAGTGAGGAAGTAGCCGACAAATCCCAACAAGGCGCTGAAGCCAAAGCCAAGCAGACCGAGCTGCCACCAGGGACGGTCGGCCAGCAACGCGATGCGTTGCTCTGCCAGCCAGTGGACACCCGATTCGAACAGGCCGCACACCAGCCCGGCCAGGGTGCCGACTAGTGCCGCCAGCAGCAGCACCAGCAAAGGCATCTTGTCTTGCCGGATAATGCGGGAAAGCGGCCCCCGCGAAGAGGTATCGGCTTCAGAGGAGAGAGCTTGTTGCGCCATCTTGTTACACCAACTTGGAAAAACCATATCGTCAGCTAGCTGAGATCAGGATCACCCGGCGCGTTGCTCGGCTGCCCAGGGCTGGGGCTTTCTGCTATAGTCGGCCCGTTAAATTTTTGTCACGGGAGCAGACCGAGAGTCCGGGTGGCGAGAGCGCAAAGCATACTCCTGATGCTCCGGCCTGCCGAGTCTCAATCGGCTGCAATCCCTTGTGTGACGACCAAAATCCCATTAAGGATGATCCATGTCAAAATCAGATCAGCTGTTTGAACAGGCCCGCCAGACCATTCCGGGTGGCGTCAACTCACCGGTCCGCGCCTTCAATGGGGTCGGCGGCACGCCCCGCTTCATCGATCACGCCGATGGCGCCTATCTCTATGATGTGGATGGTCAGGCCTACGTGGATTACATCGGCTCCTGGGGCCCCATGCTGCTGGGTCACAACCACCCGGCCATCAAGACCGCTGTCATCAAGGCCGTTGAGAAGGGGCTGAGCTACGGTGCGCCGACCGAGATCGAAGTGCTGATGGCCGAGAAAGTGCGCCAGATCGTCCCCTCCATGGAGCAGGTGCGGATGGTCAACTCCGGCACCGAAGCCACCATGAGCGCCATCCGTCTGGCCCGTGGCTACACTGGCCGCGACAAGATCGTCAAATTCGAGGGCTGCTACCACGGCCACGCCGACTCCCTGCTGGTCAAAGCCGGCTCCGGCGCCCTGACCCTGGGTCAGCCCAACAGCCCGGGCGTTCCGGCCGATTTCGCCAAACACACCCTGACCTGCGTGTTCAACGATCTGGATTCAGTACGTGAAGCCTTCACCCAGTACGGCAGCGAGATCGCCTGTATCATCGTCGAGCCGGTCGCAGGCAACATGAACTGCATCCCGCCGGTGTCCGGCTTCCTGGAAGGGCTGCGCGCCATCTGTGACGAGTTCGGTGCCCTGCTGATCCTGGACGAGGTGATGACCGGCTTCCGCGTCTCCCTACGTGGTGCCCAAGGCCACTACAACATCGACCCGGATCTCACCACCCTTGGCAAGATCATCGGTGCCGGCATGCCAGTCGGTGCCTTCGGCGGCAAGAAGAAGGTGATGCAGCACATCGCCCCGACTGGCCCTGTCTATCAGGCTGGAACTCTCTCCGGCAACCCGGTAGCCATGGCTGCCGGCCTGACCATGCTGGATCTGCTGCTGGAGCCGGGCCTCTATGAGCAGCTGAGTGCCAAGACCGCTCGTGTGGCAGAAGGGCTGAAAGCGGCCGCCGCCAAGCACGGCATCCCGCTCGCCATCAACTATGTAGGCGGCATGTTCGGTTTCTTCTTCACCGACGAGCCCGAAATCACCCGCTACGAGCAGGTCACTCGCTGCGATATGGAACGCTTCAAGCGCTTCTATCATCTGATGCTGGAAGAGGGCGTCTATCTGGCGCCGAGCGCCTACGAGGCGGGCTTCCTGTCACTGGCTCACGGTGACAAGGAGATTGAACATACCCTGGCTGCCGCCGAGCGCAGCTTCGCCAAGCTGGCTGGCTAAATCGCCGCTGGTTGTCGCAAAGGGCCCGTCATGGGCCCTTTTCTATTACAGAGACTCCATCACCACACAGGGCGGCAATACGCCCAGTTCTGGTGCATTACCCCCTCGTCATCCACCGATTTGTCATTCTCTGGTGCAACTTGCCCTGCCATCCCTGTCATAAAGCAGGCCCACTATTTGCACATCCTCTACAGAGCCCACGTCACCGAGGTCCATATGGCAGAGATGAGCCCCATCGATGTGCTGCGGCGCTATCAGGAGTATCAGGAGGAGTTGACCCCGCTACTGCAGGGGCTGCTCAGCGCTCCCCTTGCCTCGCTCAAGGGGTATCCCTTTGTCATCAGCATTGACCACTATCAGGGGCCGATGTGCATCCAGCCTGTGGCACCGGCCGCCCATAACCGGCTGCACCTTATCGTGCAGGGGCGAGGACGGGAGATCACCGTCTGTCTTAATCAGCTGATTGGCTGGTTGATGGGAGACAGGGAGCGCCGCCGCGCCATGCCCTGGTTCAAGGCGGTCTATGTGGTGCTGAGCATGGCGCTGTTTTTGATCGTCGCGACGCTCATCTGGCACGGGCTGGAACAGCTCTACCAGCTATTGTGCGGCAAGCAGCAGAACCAGCTCGGCGCCTTTAGCGCCATCATCTTCCTGACGCTGGCACTGGCGGTGTTCGATTTGGGCAAGACCATTCTGGAAGAGGAGGTGCTGCTGCATAAGGATATCTTCCGCCACAGCGCCATTCGTCGCACCATCACCCGCTTTATCGCCGCCATTCTGATCGCGGTCTCCATCGAGGGGCTGTTGCTGCTGTTCAAGGGTTCGCTCGGCCAGAGCGAGCTGCTCTGGCCTGCGGTCGGGGTGATGGGGTGTGCGGTGGGGTTGCTGCTGGCGCTTGGTCTCTATGTCTATCTGGGGGCCAAGGCCGAAGCGGCACTGGTACAGGCTAGCCTGCGCTCTCCACCGTCAGCTGCACAGGGGAGCGATGCGCCGCCCGCCAAGAGGCGTACATGGTCCAGGAGGTATAGATAACGATAATGGCAACTAGCCACTTCAGCATCTCCATATCCATGGATTTGACCAGCATGGCGGCCAGCACCACACCGATGGGGCCAAAGATGGCTACCGCCAGCACCGCCTTGGCATCGAATGCCCCTTTGCGGATAAAGGTGCCTGCGGAGAAGACGCTAAGCACGGCGGTGGAGCCCATCATGATGGGAAACGCCGCCAGCGGATTCATCCCCAGCAGATAGACCAGCGTCATGCAGGGAGCAAACAGGCCGATACCGACATTCATCAACACCCCGAAGATGAAATTGCCAAGCAGGGCGATCGCCAGTTTGTAGCCGCTGAGCCCCATCGCATCGCCGCCTACAGGGAAAAGACCCAGCAGACCGGCAAAGATAAGCCCTGCGACGACCAGTAAGGAGATAGCCATCACCAGCCGGATGGTCTGCCGATCAAACGAGGCCACATGACGAGCGCCCCAGGCTGCGCCAGCTGCGGCGGCCATCATCATGCTGATCAGCGTCAGCGGATCCACCGCTACTGCACCGACGAAGATCAGCGACTGAGTCACGGTCGGCAGCACGCACTGCCCATTGAGGGTACCCGGCAGCACCCGGTCATCGATCAGCTTGAACTGCTTGTAGCAGGCGGTCTTTACCGCAAAGCTGCCCACCCCCAGGGTATCGAGGAAGTTGGCAACCCCACCGATCAACGCCACCGGCCAGAAGGGGGTCGCCTCAAAGGATCCACTCTGCTTCTTCCGCCAGCAGGCTTGCACCAGCATAAAGATGAATACGAGGCCTCCGGCTATAAAAACCAGCCGTAAAATATCAACTAACATAGGGGTTTCTCCTGCAACGGGCGGCGATTCTAAGGCAAGCAGCAGAAAAAATCTTGACCGGAATTAAGCAATGCTCACGACACACCTCTGCGAGGCGAAATATTTATCAATAGACTCCGAACGACTCTGCTAATACTTGTTACTGAGGCCAACAGGCCGGGTCCTGAGCACGTTGTTATGGTCCTTTCGCGACGACCACTTGTGCCAAAGGACATAATAAAAAAGAGGGCCGGTAGTGATACCGACCCTCTTTCTGTATCTGGCCGGGGCGCTGGGCCCTCGACCATGACAACTGCTTATTGAATGCTCTTGCCGGCACGCACGTCCTTGATAAACCCCTTCAGGCTGGCCAGATCACGGGGGGCACCGCGCAGGATCTGATCACCGATGATGAAGGCCGGGGTACCGGAGATACCGAGCGCTTCAGCCAGCGCACGGTTGGTACCGAGGTTCTGGTCAATACTACCATCCTTGATCTTGGCCTCCACCTTGCTCCAGTCAACGCCGGCCGCCACAGCCAACTGCTTGACCTGTGCTTCATCAGCGAGCGGGCCCTGATGGGTATAGAGCTTCTCGTGGAACGCCTGGTACTTGTCAGGCTGACCCAGCTGGACCGCCAGCGCAGCACGGGCTGCGAAGTAGGAGGACTCGCTCAGAATGGGGAACTGCTTGTAGATGTACCGGATGTCTTTGTCTTCCGCCATCAGCTGCTTGACCAGCGGATGGGCCCGCTTGCAGTAACCGCAGTTGTAATCGAAAAACTCCACAATGGTCAGAGATGCCTTCGGATTCCCCATCTCGGGATCCTGATTGGCATAAAGCTGCTTGGAGTGAGCCTTGATCAGCGCCTTGTCACTCTCGGCCTGCTGGCTCTCCTGCTTGGCACGCAGGGCATTGGACATCTCGACCAGGATCTCGGGATTCTTGACCAGATAGTCGCGAACGATTTGCTCGACATCGCTTTTGGTCAGCTCGCTTGCATGTACCGGCGTCGCCAGCAGGGTCACGCCAGCCAGCGCGCAAAACAGGGCATTTTTAATAGTCATAACGTTATCTTGCAGAGGATATGATAGAGGCCACTATAGTGGTTGAGTCTGTTTTCAAGTCAAGCTATCTGGCCAAAAAAGCGCTTTATGCGCCCTGATTGCCACTTTTTCATGTCATTTCGCGCAATTAACCAGCAATCAAACCGGACAGGGATTTACAAGCCGGATCAGCATGGTAATATTCGCCGCACTGCTGCGGAGGGGTGGCAGAGCGGCTGAATGCACCGGTCTTGAAAACCGGCGATGGGCGACCATCCGTGGGTTCAAATCCCACCTCCTCCGCCATCTATATAGCCCAACTGATTGATTCGGTTGGGCTTTTTTGTTTCTGTGATTTTGGGTATGCCAGTGAGTATGCCATTAAGTGTTGGCTGTCCTACCCCTTGATAGCATTTCTTTGGACTATCTTTGTTCCGCTTTTGGTAAGTCGATAATGTAGTATGGCAGGCTGTATACTCCTTATCGCCTATGTGACCATGCGCCTTACAAACCAAGGCAACAACGTACCACTAGAGGATCAGTGATTGGAGCTAGATCCGTCCAGTCGGGATTCTATATGGCACACCGCTACTGTGCCGTGTCTAGGGAGGCTTACAGCAGAATAAGAACAGAGATCACTCATGCTTACCCTGTCAAAATTATCCAATATCAGGAGCCAGCTATCTCCCAGCGAGCTCAAAATTGCCGACTATATCCTCTCCGACCCAGAGCAGGTAACGGGTTTTTCTTCCCAGGAGCTGGCCCTGCAAGCCGAGGTTAGCCAGTCGAGCATCATGAAGTTTACTCAGAAGATTGGTTTCAAGGGCTTTACTGCATTCAAGCTAGCGGTTAGCGAAGGCTCTGTCCCAATTATGTGTTGAAAGGCTAAGCTTGAAGTAGGCCATCACCTTGAGGTCTACCATCATGGATACCCCAGCCTTTCAACACCTGTTGTCTCTGTTTCCACAACTTACCCTGCGCCAACGCCGTGTTGCCCGGCAGGAGCTCACTGCGCCCCACGCCATTACCTCACTCAATACCCAGCTACCTGCATGCAGTGGTTGCCCACATTGTCAGGCCGATGCTAATCAGTTGGCTCCCTGGGGATGGTGTCGGGGACTACGTCGCTACCGTTGCAAACTGTGTCTACGCACCAGTACCGTGCTGACCAAGACCCCCTTGGCCAGATTACGTAAAGCCCAATGCTGGGAAGACTACGCGCAAGCCCTCATTGAAGGACTGACTGTCCGCCGGGCCGCTCTGCGTTGCGGGGTCAGCAAAAACACTGCCTTCCTCTGGCGTCACCGCTTCTTGCGTGCGATGGCCGCCCATCAAGCCACACGAGAAGAGGGTATCGTTGAGGTCGATGAAACCTTCTTCCTCGAGTCGTTCAAAGGGCAACGGGGACTGCCGCGTCCGGCACGGCATCGCGGAGGTAAAGGGCGAACCCGGGGAACCGGGCCGGATTACATTTCGGTGATGGTGGTGCAAGACCGTGCTGGCCATCATGCGGATTTTCAGTTAGAGCAGATGAATGCCGAAACAGTTATCGCGGTCTTGAAGCCCCTTGTCTCGCCGGATGCCGTGCTGTGTAGCGATGGCGCGGGCGTGTATGCCAGTTTCAGTAAAGTGCAGGGGGTGACCCATCAGGTGGTGCGCAATCGTCAGGGTGAGCGGGTGGTAGGAGCATTCCACATTCAACATGTAAACGGCTATCACCATCGGTTGAAAGAGTGGATGGAGCGCTTCCATGGCGTGGCAACTCATTATCTGAGGAATTATCTGGGTTGGCGCAGGATGCTGGAGCGTTACGGGAAGGGAGTGAATATCAAAGCGTGTTTGCATGAGGCGCTGGGGCACCCCATGCAACACGTAATTGGGACATAGCCTTAGCGAAGATCTAGAGCGCATGCATGCTATTAATACTGATAGCGTCGGTGAGCTCTACAATGGTATCGGGCGTATTGACGATCTGGAGACCATGGCCAAGAAGCTGGCGCAGGAGAAGATCAACTCCATTATCGAGACTACCCAGGCCCTCGACAGCGAGGCGTTGATGCGGGTGCTCGACGCCATCGATCAGGCGGGCAGGGGGCAGCTGGTGGGGATTGGCGGTTCGGCACTGACTGCCAAGGATCTCTGGTACAAGCTGCTCAAGATCGGCGTGACCACCCTGTTTGCCCAAGATAGCCATGTGCAGATCTCCATCGCCCAAACCCTTGAGCCGGGTGATGTGCAGCTGGTCATCTCTTACTCTGGCGCCAGCCGTGATGTGTTGGCGGCCAGCCGAGCTGGCCAAGCGCAATGGCGCCACCCTCATTGCTGTGACCTCGTTCAGGCAAACCCAGCTGCGCCAGATGGCCGACATGGTGCTGGATACGTTGGCGGAGGAGAACGAACTGCGCATCTCCTCCATCTCGTCCCGCACCGCCCAGAACACCATTACCGATATCCTGTTCCTCGGTCTGGTGCAGCGTAGAGACGAGTGGGCCTGGGCCCTGATTGGATTGACGGTACCCGGGATGCCATCGACCGACTCAACAAGGAGTGAGATCAGCTCTCCCGCTGTATAATTCGCACAACAAAAAACCACCTGAACGGGTAAAGCCGATTAGTTAAGGATCCATTGCCCGATCATCCTGATGTGTAAAAATCAGAAACCTGTTGATTTGGTCTCGGATTTTTTATGCGTATCGCTCAAGCTCTCGACTTCCTCTACGCCAGCAAGGCCGCTCAGTTTAAGTCACTCTCCGACCTCATTCCCAACGAGCTCATCACCACTCTGCTCAGCGAAGAGGGCGTTGCTACCCTCCGTCGTCGCCGTATGCCCATGGAGCGCCTGGTCTGGGCCATCTTCCGCCATGTCCCCATGACACAGCTGGTCAATCAGCTCGATATCCTGCTTCCCGGTGACCGCCCCTTTGTCGCCCCCAGCGCCTTCCTGCAAGCCCGCCAAAAGCTCGGGGACAAGAGCATCGAACGCCTGTTTCACGAGACCGCCTCCCTTTGGCACCGACAGGCCAATCACCCCGGCTGGGCCGGGCTGCAACTGCTCGCTGTCGATGGCGTGATGTGGCGCACGCCTGATACCCCGGACAATGCCGCCACGTTTGCCAAGCCCGGTACCCAGCATGGGGAGACAGCCTATCCGCAGGTGCACATGCTCTGCCAGATGGAGCTGACCAGTCACCTGCTTGTTCAAGCGGTCATGGAGAGCTGCGCCGTTAACGAGATGGTGCTGGCCGAACAGCTTGTCGCACGCACGCCGGACCACTCGCTGACCCTGTTCGACAAGGGGTTTTACTCCCTCGGTTTGCTCCATGCCTGGCAGACCACTGGCAGCGAGCGGCACTGGTTGCTGCCACTCAAAAAGGGCACGCAATACGAGGTGGTGCGCAAGCTGGGGCGTCAGGATGCCCTGGTGCGTCTCAAAACCAGTCCACAGGCGAGGAAGAAGTGGCCGCAACTGCCAGAGACGCTAGAAGCCCGCTTGCTGACTCGCACCATCAACGGCAAAGAGCGGCAGGTGCTGACCTCAATGGTCGACCCGATGCGTTTCCCTGGCGCCGATATCGTTGACTTGTATGGTCATCGTTGGGAAATCGAGTTGGGCTATCGGGAGATGAAGCACAGCCTGCAGCAGCACCGGCTGACCCTGCGCAGCAAGAAGGCGGCGGGGATACGGCAAGAGCTATGGGGCGTGCTGCTAGCGTACAACCTGCTGCGCAGCCAGATGGTAAAGATGGCGGCGAGCCTGAAGGGATACACGGCGAGTCAGCTGAGTTTTCACATGGCATCGGTCTATCTCATCCATCAGTTGAGCTGCATGCCGTATGTGTCGCCGGGGAATATCCCGGGACGCGTTGCGGAGCTGGAGAAACAGGCGGGCCAGTGTGTGTTGCCGGCCCGAAGGGAGCGAAGTTATCCCCGCTGCGTGAAGCCAAGGCCACAGAAGTATGGCGTTAAAAAAGCCAATAAAAACAATGCCAGTCAGGCTTAACTGATTGGCATTAAGGCCTGTTGGCCCTCCTGATATCACATGTTTTTGATTTCGTTGCCGATGCCCTTGACTGTATCGCGCGTGCCGTGGCCTATCTCCTTGGTCACATCTCGGGTCGTATGACCTATTTCCCGGGTGACATCACGAGAGGTATGGCCAATCGTTCGACCAACCCCCTTCATCTCGGCACACCCTGCCAGCAACACTCCTGCAATCAACAGAACGCTTTTCATCTGTACAGTGCTCACGCTTGTCACTTCTCCTGAAGTTATCACAATGGCGTGGCAACCAGCAGGGTATGGCCTGGCCCCGGAATGTCGTGATCATCCTCGACATGGAACTCTGCCTCGCGCAGGCACTGGTAGAACTCCTTGGAGTGGTAGAAACGACTGTTGCCATTGGCCAGAGAGGTAAAGTAGAGAGAGGTGGCATTGAGGCTGAAGCTCGCTGCCTCGAACGGCTGCCGATCCCAGAACAGCTCCAGAATGCACAACCTGGCACCCTCCTTCATGCTGCTTCTGATCCGCCGCAGCATGGCCACAATCTCGTCATGGCTGAAGCAGTCGAGAAACTGGCTCATCCACCAGATGTCCGCCTCACCGGGCAACGCTTGCTCCGACAGCAAATTGACAGGATAACCCTGAACCCGCTCGGCAAGCCCTGCCGCCACGATCTGCTCGCTGGCCATGGCAATCTGCTCGGGCAGATCGAGAATGGTCACCTGCAGTTCGGGGCTGCGCCGGGCACACGAGATGGCCCACTTGCCGGTATTGCCCCCCAGATCGTAGAGGTGACGCGGCTCGTAGCCGAGCACCAGATCCTGCGCCTGCTTGAACGCCCAGTCCGAATAGAAGTGATCGAAACGAAACCAGCTGCTGCGCGCAGGCTCCGGCAGATCCTTCAGATGGGCATAGAGATTTGACCAGTCGCCAAACTCCTTGAGCCCGGCAGGCGTACCGCTTTCGATGGCCTGTTGCAGATGGGCAAGGGGCTTGTAACAAACATGCTGGACAAAATCCACGTTGACCCGGGTCATGGGATCGCTCAGCAGATAGTGACCCACCTTGTCCAGCAGGTAACACTCCTCGTTGAGGTGGCAGATACCGCCCCCCAGTCCCATGTCGAGCAGTACGCTGACCGCATACTCGGTCAAGCCGGTCGCCTCGGCGATCTGCGCAGCGGTCGCCCCTTGCCGCTCTTTGGCAAGAAACGCCAGAATGCCAAACTCGCGCAAGCTCCAGGCGGCCTGAAACAGCATAGGCGCAAAAGCGATACGCTGAGCCTGGCTGATAGCATCCAGTGCGTTATAACGATCCGACTGATAGTGATTCAAAATACACCAACCTTACTTGTAACTGCTGGCGCGATTCAGTTCGAGTTGAATGGCCTGGTTCAGACCATTAATCCAGCGGTTGTAATTGCGGTGGATTTTTCCTTTACCCTTGTCATCCAAATTGACACTGCTCACATAATTAATGGAATAGTTTGCCGTGTTATAAGGAATGCTGATATTTGCCTGATGTTGACGAACCTGAATATGGCCAGTAATTAAACCGGGGCGCTCCTCACGCATTACCCACTTCTTACTAACCCCAGCATTAATAATAGCGCGAGAAATATCTGACTCACTAAGGCTGGGCGGAACTTGGCTATTGGTCATATTCATGACTGGCTGAGAAGTTGAACAGCCAGCAACCAATGCCAGTGCCAATGCGCTGATAATAATTTTGAGCATTTTCATTTTTGTAACCCTTTGTAATTGGTACCTGTCAAAGCCGACCCAATAAGACAATAAAATGTGTGCCCTTTCAATAAATAAAGGTGAAATAGAATTCTTTCTCCAAAGTTGTTGCTTGCATCACTGCTTGCCTCTGTTCTTGATGTGAAATGGTGGTAATATGCACGTCCTATTTAAAACCCTTAACTGGAGCTGAACCAGCTTGTGACAAGCTTGGTTGAGTGTCCCTGTTAACATCATTCCGTCAAGGTCGTTTCGTGTACAAAAAACCCTCTTTTTCCATCGCTGAAAGCTGCGCACTGGCGCCGGGTCTATCGACCCCGGAGCAGTGGCGAAGCTGGGCGAAAAAGGGGCTCTGGCCAACACAACCCCCTTTGGCAACGCCTCATATCCCCATGATGGTGGCACGACGGATGAGTCTGGGTGGACGCCTCGCCGTAGAAGTGGCGCTCGATATAATGTCGCGCCATGTCGTTGAGGGTGCCGTATTTGCCAGCCGCCACGGGGAGCTGGATCGCTCCATTGGCCTGCTGACGGCGCTGGCACGGGCTCACAGCCTATCTCCCACCGATTTCTCCCAGTCAGTACACAACACCGCCGCAGGGCTTACCTCCATTCAAGGTAAGCAGCCCATCCCCATGAGTTCGCTGGCAGCGGGGAGCGGTACCTTTGCCGCGGCCTTGCAGGAGGCCCTCGGCATGCTCGCCGACGGTATGGAACGGGTACTGGTGGTGGCATTTGAGGGTGTGCTACCGACATTTAGCCAACCCTGGCTTGATGATGAACCGCCGCCCCATGCGGTGGCGCTGTTGCTGGCCCGAGGTGATGAGTGGCAGGGAGAAGCAGTGGCGACGGACGCTGGCGCAACTGGCAAGGGTGGCGCGCTCGCTTGCTGGCGCGCCTTGCTGACCGACACACCGCAATTTCGGATCTCCGACGATCGCAGGGAGTGGCTATGGCAGCGCAATTGAACCGGCTATGGCGCCTGATTGGTACCATGCTGGGATTTACCCTGTTCGGAATTGGCTGCCTGCTACTGACGCTGATCTGGTTTCCACTGCTCTGGTTATTAGTGCGCGGGGAAACGCGTCGCCACCTTGCCCAAAGCACCATCAGAATAAGTTTTCGTTTTTTCCTCAATGTGCTCAGGCAATTAAGGGTGCTGGATTATCGCTTTAACAATATGCCCCAGCAATTGAGCGGCGTATTGGTATTGGCCAACCACCCCAGCCTGCTCGATTATGTATTGCTAGCGGCTTACATGCCGGAGTGCGACTGCATTGTCAAAGAGGCGCTCTGGCATAACCCGTTTGTCGCCGGCATCGTGCGGGCAGCCGGTTATATTCCCAATGCCGCGGCCGAAACCTTATTACCGGTATGTTGTGAACGCCTGCAGCAAGGAGCGGTACTGCTGGTCTTTCCGGAAGGCACCCGCACGACCCCCGGCGAGCCGCTGCAGCTGCAGCGCGGCGCTGCCCATCTGGCCGTCCGTTGTCAGGCCAGGCTACAACCGGTTCGCATTCACTGCTCGGCCCCGTTTCTGACCAAACAGCACAAATGGTTCCATGTTCCCGCGCGTAAGCCACTCTTTACGGTAGAGTTTCTGCCCCAGTGTCAGGCTCGGGATCTGATGCCGCACGAAGAGGCCCCTTCGCTGGCCGCGCGGCATCTCACTCACTATTTCAAACGGGTATTGAGCCCGGCCCAATCCGCCTCTGTATGGACTCAAGATGCAACAAACACTAACTGAAGAAATCAAACAACTGATCATCGACAGCCTCAACCTCGAAGGCATGATGACTGCCGATATCGACACCGACGCCCCGCTCTTCAATGACGGTCTCGGTCTCGACTCCATCGATGCGCTGGAGCTGGGACTGGCGATCAAGGGACGCTACGGCATCGTGCTCTCGGCTGATGACGAGAATACCCGTCGTCACTTTGCCTCTGTTGCAGCCCTGGCTGCTCTCGTCAACCAGCAGAGAGGATAATCGCCATGACCAGAGATGAGATCTTCAACGAAATTCGCCGCGCCCTGGTCGAGCTGTTCGAAATCGACCCCGAAGACGTCACCATGGATGCCAAGCTCTATCAACAGCTTGAACTCGACAGCATCGATGCCATCGATCTGGTAGTGCACCTGCAAAAACTGACCGGCAAGAAGATCAAGCCGGAAGAGTTCAAGTCGGTGCGCACCGTCGCCGACGTAGTCGACGCCGTCGAACGCCTGCTCGCCGAGTAATGCGTCGCATCAACCTGCTGGCGGGCGCCTTGCTGCTGCTCTATCCCCTGCTGGTCTATCTTGGCCTGTCGCACGGGGAGAGAGGCCTGCTGGCTCTGCTGCTGTTGCCGCTGTTTGCCATTCGCCTGTTTGCCGGCGCAGCCCTGCCGGGCACTTGGCGCTGGGCGACCCGCTGGCTCGGGGCCGTCGGCCTGTTGCTGATTTGCCTCAACCTCTGGTTTCGCGAACACGACTGGCTGCTTTACTACCCCATTGCCGTCAACGCGACCCTGCTGGGGGTGTTTGGCTGGAGCCTCGCTCAACCTATGACGCTGGTTGAGCGGCTGGCCCGCCTCACCACACCGGATCTGCCGGAGCGGGGAGTCCGCTACACCCGCAAGGTGACCCGGGGCTGGTGCCTGTTTTTTATCGGTAACGGCCTCTTTTCTGGCTGGACTGTCTGGCACGGAGATCTGACGCTCTGGAGCCTCTACAACGGCCTTGTCAGCTATCTGCTGATGGGCGTGCTGATGGGCGGTGAATGGCTGGTGCGCCAGCGCGTGATGAAACGGGATAGCGCATGACCCTGCTCGATGAACTGCTGCATGCAGATGGCAACCGCGTCGTCACCTTCGATGGCCAACGAGCGTGGACGCTGACACAACTGCGCCAGAGTACCGGGCTGCTCGCCCGCCAACTCACCGCACTGCCGGCGCAGCGCTGGGCTATTTGCACCAGTGACAGCTACCACTTTTGTCAGGCGCTGCTCGCCTGCGCCATGGCTGGGCGATCCTTGGTGCTGCCCGGCCACCTGCGCCTCGCCGGCTTGCTGGAGCTGCTGGGTCAAGATGCCTTCGATGGGCTGCTTTGCGACGAACCACTACAGCTCCCCTGCACCGTGCTGCGCATCGATGCCGTCACAGCCTGCGAGCCATTGCCTGCCACGGAAGCGATAGCGACGCTGATCCCCGAGATCACCCTCTACACCTCGGGTTCTACCGGCCAGCCCAAGGGGATCACCAAACCCTGGGCGCTGCTTGAGGTCGAGATCCGAACCCAGATCGCCCTGTGGCATCAGCACCTTGAGGGAGCGCGGCTCTTCTCCAGCGTCAGCCATCAGCACATCTACGGCCTGCTCTTTCGCATCCTGCTACCACTGGCGCTCGGCATACCGTTTTCGCGCAGCAAGACCGACTATCCGGAGCAACTGGCCAGCCAAAAAGAGCCATGGGTACTGGTCAGCTCGCCCGCCTTCCTGTCGCGGCTCGATCCCGCCCTTGCGGGAAGCGGCTGCCGGCTGATCTTCTCCTCCGGCGGCCCGCTCGCCTATGAAGATGCGCGCCAGTGCGCGGCGCTGCTCGGCACCTTGCCGGTGGAGATCTACGGCAGCAGCGAGACCGGCGGCATCGGCTGGCGCCAGAGCGCTGCGCCCGATATCCCCTGGACCCCTTTTACCGGTGTCACTGTAAGCTGTGACAAAGAGCAGACTCTGCTGTTGCGCTCACCCTTTATAGATGAGCCTGAGCCCTGGGTCGGCAGCGATCGCATCGCTCTGTGTGATGATGGCGACAAAGGCGCGGCAGGCCGCTTTCACCTGCTTGGCAGGCGCGATCGCATCGTCAAGCTCGAGGAGAAACGCATCTCGCTCGACGATGTCGAGCTGCGCATCAAGGCGCTGGAGGGGGTACTCGATGCCGCCGTCTTGCTCCTTGAGCAGGGCGGACGCCAGGTGCTTGGAGTCGCACTGGTGCTCAACCAGCAGGGGATGCAAAGCTTCACCCGCCTTGGCCACAGCGCCTTTTTGCAACAGCTGCGCCGCCAGCTGCGCCCCTGGCTCGAGCCGGTGGCGCTGCCGCGCAGCATCAGACTTTTTCCGGCGCTGCCCCTGACCGGCGCGGGCAAACGCGACGGTGTGGCGCTGCGTCAGGCGTTTGATCAGACGCCACTGCAACAACCCGGAGTACCCACCTGATGGATAGTTCACTGCTGCCCGCCCTGCTGGCACGTCAGGCCACCTCCGATAGTGTGCTGCTGCTGCTGCACCTGAGTGCCGATCTGCCCTGGTTTGCGGGCCATTTTCCCGGCGCACCGCTGCTGCCCGGGGTCACCCAGCTGCAACTGGCCATTCACTTCGCCCGCGCAGAGAAGCTGCTCGCCGGCGAGTTTCAGGGGATGGACCAGCTCAAGTTCCAACGCCCGCTTCGCCCGGATGATCACTGCTGGCTGATATTGCGCGCTCATGGCGACGGCCAGCTGCGCTTTGAATATCGTCTCGGCAGCGCAGAGGATGTCGATACACTGCCGCTCGCCAGCAGCGGACGGGTCAAGCTATCGTGACGCCCTGCATCATCATCCCCTGCTACAACCACGCAGCCCCTCTCGCAGCGGTGCTGCGTGAACTCGCGCCGCTGGAACTTCCCTGCCTGCTGGTCGATGATGGCAGCGAGCCGGTGGCTGCCGCCCTGCTCGATCAGCTGGCAACCGAACATGCAGGTTGGGTCACGTTACTTCGCCATCCGCACAACCGGGGCAAGGGGGGCTCGGTCAAAACGGCGCTGCTGGCAGCCAGAGCGCGCGGCTTCAGCCACGCCCTGCAGGTCGATGCGGATGGCCAGCACGATCTCTCCCGCCTGCCAGAGTTGCTGGCCGAATCAGAGCGCTTCCCGCAGGCGCTCATCTCCGGCGCCCCCGAATACGATGAATCTGTGCCAAAAGGGCGCCTCTACGGCCGCTACCTGACTCATGTCTGGGTCTGGATCGAGACGCTCTCTTTCGAGATCAAGGACAGCATGTGCGGTCTTCGCGTCTATCCGGTCGAGTCGAGCTGCGCGCTGCTTGAGCAGTGCCCTCTCGGCGAACGGATGGATTTCGACATCGAAATAATGGTGCGCCTGCACTGGCGCGGTGTGGCGGTGCGCTTTGTTCCGGTCAAGGTGCACTACCCCGAGAACGGCCTCTCCCATTTCAACCCGCTGCACGACAACCTGCGCATCTCCTGGATGCACACCCGTCTGGTGCTGACCCTGCTGCGCGATGGTGCAGCCAGCCTGTTGCGCGCCCCCGGCCAACTGTTGAAGCGCGGACGGGAACACTGGTCACGCACCCCGGAGCGCGGCACCCTGCTCGGTATCCGCACCATGCTCTGGAGCTACCGGCTGCTCGGCCGTCCGGGCTTCAAGGCCCTGCTGCTGCCGGTCATCAGCTACTTCTGGCTGACCGGTCGCAGCCAGCGTGAGGCCTCCCGCGACTATCTGACCCGCCTCACCGCCCGCGCCGCCGAGCTCAACCAACCGTTGCCCGAACCGGTGGGGAGCCTGCGCCACTTCTTGCGCTTTGGCGAGGCGGCGCTCGACAAACTGGCCGCCTGGCGCGGCGACATCGGCCTCGACGACATCGAGCTGGTAAACCTGCACCATTACGAGGCGGCTCGCGGCAAGGGAGCCCTCATCATCGGCTCCCATCTGGGCAATCTGGAGCTGTGCCGCGCCCTTGGCAGCAAGGCGCAAGGGGTACGCATCACGGCGCTGGTCTTTACCCGCCACGCAGCCCGCTTCAACGCCCTGTTGCAGGAGGTGAACCCCGACTCCGGCCTCAATCTGGTGCAGGTGCAGGAGCTGGGGGCCGATACTGCCATCATGCTCAAATCACGCATCGAGGAAGGGGAGTGGGTGGTGATCGTCGGCGATCGCACCTCGGTGACCAAAGAGAAACGGGTGGTCTGGGCCAATTTTCTCGGCGCCAAGGCCCCCTTCCCGCTCGGCCCGTTTGCACTGTCGGCCATCCTCGGCTGCCCCACCTACCTGATGTTCGGGCTGTGGGAGCAGGGGCGCTTTCGGGTGCACTTCGAGCCGTTCGCCGATGGCTCACCCCTACCGCGGGCCGGACGCCAGCAGCAACTCGAGGCCCGGGTACAGCACTACGCCAACCGGCTGGAGCACCACTGCCTGCGTGCGCCGCTGGAGTGGTTCAACTTTTTCGACTTTTGGCATCTGACCGATGAGCAGGACTGAACAAGGCATGCACGAGATCCACTTCGGGGCCCGCCCCCTCACCATCGAAGAGGTTGTCGCACTGGCAGAACGCCGCGCCACGCCACGCCTCAACCCGGCCCCCGAGTTCCGGGCCCGCATCCAGCGCGGCGCCGACTATCTTGACAGGCTGCTCGCCGAGGAAGGGGTGATCTACGGGGTCACCACGGGCTATGGCGACTCGGTCACCCGCGCGGTACCGCTCGATCTGGTCGATACCCTGCCCCTGCACCTGACCCGCTTTCACGGCTGTGGCATGGGCGAAAATCTCAGTCTGGCCGCCACCCGCGCCGTGCTGGCTACCCGCCTCAACTCGCTGGCACAGGGGGTCTCCGGCGTAAGCCTGCACCTGCTCGAGCGGCTCACCTGGCTGCTGGAGCAAGACCTGCTGCCGCGCATTCCCGAAGAGGGGTCGGTCGGCGCCAGCGGCGATCTCACCCCGCTCTCCTACGTGGCGGCGGCGCTGATCGGCGAACGCGAGATCTATCGCAACGGGGAGCTGGCCAGCGCGGCCGAGCTCTATCGCGAGCTCGGCATCACACCGCTCAAGCTGCGTCCGAAAGAGGGGCTGGCACTGATGAACGGCACCTCGGTGATGACGGCGCTCGCCTGCCTCGCCTATGCCCGCTGCGACTATCTGATGCGACTCTGCACCCGCATCACCGCGTTGGTGAGTGTGGCGATGGAGGGCAACGCCTTCCACTTTGACGAGCGCCTGTTTGCCGCCAAACCCCACCCGGGCCAGCAGCAGATCGCTGCCTGGCTGCGCGCCGATTTGCACAGTGGCGAGCTGCCGCACCACAGCAACCGGCTGCAGGATCGCTACTCCCTGCGCTGCGCCCCGCACGTCATCGGCGTGGTGGCCGACAGCCTGCCCTGGTGGCGCACGCTTATCGAAAACGAGCTCAACAGCGCCAACGACAACCCCCTCATCGACGGTGACGGGGAGCATGTGATGCACGGCGGGCACTTCTACGGCGGCCATATCGCGATGGCGATGGACAGCATGAAGGTGGCGGTGGCCAATCTGGCCGATCTGCTCGACCGTCAGCTTGCCCAACTGGTCGACAGCAAGTTCAATCAGGGGCTGCCGAGCAACCTCTCCGGCGCAAGCGCCGAGCGCCGCTTTATCAACCACGGCTTCAAGGCGGTGCAGATCGGCGCCTCGGCCTGGACGGCGGAAGCGCTCAAGCACACCATGCCCGCTAGCGTCTTTTCGCGCTCGACCGAGTGCCACAATCAGGACAAGGTGAGCATGGGCACCATCGCCGCCCGCGATGCGCTGCGGGTGCTGACCCTGACCGAACAGGTGGCCAGCGCCAGCCTGCTGGCGGCGGTGCAGGGAGTCGAGCTGCGCCTTGCCCTGCAGAGCAATAACCAGACAACCCTCAGTCAGGCGCTCGCTGCCACTGTCGAGGCGGTACGCCGCGATCACCCCTTCCTCTGCGAAGATCGCCCGCTGGAGGCCGAGCTGCGCGCCATGATGGCCCGCCTGCAGGCACGCCACTACCCGATTTATGACGAGGTGTCCCATGTCTGAGCCCTGGCAGCTGAGTGCCGAAGTCGATGTCACCGTTCCCTTCCATGACGTGGACATGATGGCCGTCGCCTGGCACGGCCACTACCTGCGCTACATCGAGCTGGCCCGCTGTGCCCTGCTCGATCGCATCGACTACAACTATCCGCAGATGGAGGCCTCCGGCTATCTGTGGCCGGTCATCGATGTGCGGATGAAATACATAGCCCCGCTGCGCTTTGGCCAGACGGTACGGGTTCGCGCCACCCTGGTCGAGTACCAGCACCGCCTCAAGATCGATTACCTCCTCTATGACCCGCAGAGCGGCAAACGCACCAGCAAGGGTTACACGGTGCAGGTGGCGGTCAGCAAGCAGAGCGGCGAGATGTGCCTCGCGTCACCACAGGTGCTGCTCGACAAGCTGGGGGTGAGCGAATGATGGCCCGCCTCTCCCTTCTGCTGCTGGCTCTGCTCTCCTGGCCAACGCTGGCGATCACCCTGGCCGATGTGCAGCAACAGCTCACGGCGGCCGATGCCCGCAGCGCCCGCTTCGAGCAGGAGCGCCAGATAAGCGGCCTCACTCAAGCGCTGCGCTCCAGCGGCGAGCTGCTGCTGGTGAAGGGCAAGGGGCTCTGGTGGCAGCAGCAAAAACCCTTTCCCCTGACGCTGACTCTCACGCCGACGCACATGGTGCAGCAGCTGCCCGGTCAACCGGCCCAGACCCTCGACAGCCCGCAACTGCTGGAGTTCAGCAACCTGATGCTGGCCCTGTTCGACCCGAGTGAAGCGGCGCTGGATAACTACTTTCGCCACAAACTCGCCAGCGAGGGGGAGGAATGGACCCTGACTCTCGAGCCCATCCGCTCGCCCCTCGACAAGGTCTTCGCCAGTCTGGTGCTCAAGGGGCGTCACGAGCTCGCCTCGCTCGCCATCCATGACAAACAGGGGGATGTCACCCTGATCCGCTTTGTTGACTGGCAGCTTAAAACCCTGCCCCTGAGTACCGAGGAGCAATCCCGTTTTGATGCTCACTGAGAAACAGTGGCGCCTGCTGGGGCGATTGTGGCTGCTGCTCTGCGTAGCGGTCTGCCTTGCCCTGGCGCTGGCCCTGCCCCGCGCCCGCTTCAATACCAGCGTGATGGATTTGCTGCCCAAAGAGGAGCACCAGCAGTGGCATCCGGAAATCCGGGCCGGACTGCTCGCCAACCTCGACCGGCAGCTGGTGTGGCTGGTGAGCCTGCCCGCCGGCGAAAATGGTGAAGCCGCCGCAATCGCGTGGAGCAAGCAGCTGGCCGCCATCAACTCACTGGAACATCTTAAAGCGGCCCAGCCGACCCTCGCCGGTGCCTGGCAGAGCTACATGCGGCAGATGGCGTGGCAACACCTCACGCCGAGCGCGCGGGCACGGCTGGCCAGTGGCCCACAGGGGTGGAGCCAGTGGGTGCTGGGGCAGATCTACTCCCCCTTCGGCGGCGTTTCGCGCGCCGAGTGGCAGGCAGATCCCCTACTGCTGACCCGCGCTGCGGTGCTGGAGCAGAAGAGTCCGATGCAGCTGGACGAAAAAGGCTGGCTCAGCAGCACCGGGCCGGATGGCCGTCGCTGGTATATGGTGCGGGCCGAACTCAACCTCTCCGCTTTCGACATGGCGCGCAACCGCCAGCTCCTCACCGAGCTGGCAACCGCCGAGCAGCAGTTGCGTCAGCACTATCCGGGCGTAGAACTGCTGCGCCGCGGCACCCTCTTCTACAGCCAGCACGCCAGTTCGCTCGCAGAGCAGGATATCTCGACCATCGGGCTGGGCTCGCTGATCGGGGTCATCGTACTCATCTGGCTGGCATTTCGCTCGGTGCGCGCTCTGCTGCTCTCCCTGCTACCGCTGACGATGGGGATGCTGTGGGGGCTTGGCGCCGTACTGCTGGTGTTTGGCGAGATCCACGTCTTCACCCTGGTGATCAGCTCAAGCCTCATCGGCATCTCCATCGACTATGCCATCCACTTCCTGAGCGAGCGGCGCCTGCATGGCCACGAGACACCGGCGCAGACCCGTGCCCACCTGCTGCCAGGGCTGAGTCTGGCGCTGCTCACCACCCTGATCGGCTATGCCCTGCTCTGGCTCGCCCCCTTCCCGGGATTGCAGCAGCTCGCTATCTGCGCCCTAGCCGGACTGCTGGCCGCCTTCCTGACGGTGCTGCTGGTGTTCCCCTACTGGCTGGGCGACCTGCCGCAGGGAGCCTTACCCATCCGCCACTGGCAGATTCGCTGGATTGAGGCCTGGCAGTGCCCGGGCGGTCTTCGCCGCTGGCTGCCGCTAGTGGTCCTGGTGATCAGCGCCATCGGCATCAGCCGCCTCGCGGTCGATGACGACATCCAGAAGCTGCAACCCCTACCCCACGAGCTGCAGGCGCAAGAGCGCCAGATCCAGCAACTGACCGGCCAGCAGGGCAGCATGACCGGCTATCTGGTGGTGGGCAGCGATGGCGAGCAGGCACTCACCCGCCTCGAAACACTGGCGGGTCAGCTTGAGCTAGCCCGCCAGCACAAGGTGCTCGACCAGTTTATTGCCATCAGTCAGTGGATACCCTCCAAAGCACGTCAGCAGGCAGATCATCAGGCCATCATGGCGCTGCAACCGGGCGTCATTACCGCCCTCAAGGCCGCCGGTGTACCGGTGGAGCCCAACGCTGGCCCCCTGGATATGCTGATCCCCGAGGCGTGGCTAAACAGCCCGGTCAGCGAAGGGAGTCGTCTGCTCTGGTACGCCCTGCCCGATGGCCGGGTCGGGATCTGGGTGCCGCTGGCTGGCATTCATGATGCCGCTGCGCTGGCCCGGCTGGCCAACGAGAATGATGGCGTGATCTGGCAGGATCAGCGCAGCCAGTGGAGCCAGCTCTTTGCCGATTACCGCCTCAAGCTCGCCGAGCTGCTGCTGGTCGCGGTAGTGCTGGTGATGGGGCTGCTCTGGCATCGCATCGGCTGGCGCCTGACCCTGCGCATCCTGCTGGTCAACGGGCTGGCCATCGCCATGGGGCTGGCACTGCTCGGCTTCAGTGGCCAGCCGCTCACCCTCTTTGGCGTGCTGGCGCTGAGCCTTATCTTCGGCATCGGCATCGATTACGGGCTCTTCTTCGCCCACTGCGGCAGCGAGCCAGCCCGCCAGCAATCGACCCTGCTCGCCATCCTGCTGGCCCACCTCACCACCCTGCTGGCCTTCGGCCTGCTGGCGCTCAGCAACACCCCGGCCATCGCCGGTTTCGGGATTGTGCTGAGCGGCGGGATCTTCACCGCGTTTCTGTTATCCCCCATGGTGCTGGCCCCGCGGCCAGCTGCGGAGTCATGATGAGATACTGGTACTTGCTGCTGGTGCTGCTGACCGGTTGCAGCAGCCAGCAGGGGATAGAGGCGTTTATCGCCTCGGGCGTTCCCCTCTCGCTGCCGGCGCCCCAGCGCGCCGAACCGCTAAACCGTCAGCAACTGCTGATCGCCAGCGTCAAGGGCAAGCAGTATCAGCTGCTCACCGCACTGGAGGCCAGCCAGCAGGGCATCACCCTGGTCGGGCTGATGCCGACCGGTGCGCGCCTGTTCAAGGTGCAGTACGACCAGAGCGGCATTCACAGCGAGCGGCTGATCCCCCTGCCCGATAACGCCCTGCCCCCGCCGGCTCAGGTACTGGCCGACGTGATGCTCTGCTACTGGCCGCTGGCCGAGTGGCAATCCCGTCTGCCGGCGGGCTGGCAGCTGGTCGATGAGGGGGATGTTCGCCGCCTCACCGACCCTGAAGGCATGCTGGTCACCGAGATCCGCTATCAGCACTGGCAAGGCCAGCGCGAGCCGGTCAGCCTGACCCAACACCGCTTTGGCTACCGCCTGCAACTGGAGAATCTGGCGCAATGACCCTCTACATTCACGCCTACAGCCTCATCAACGCCCTCGGCCGTGGCAAGGATGAGGTGAGTGCCGCCCTCGAGGCGTGGCGCACCCGTGGCGCCAGCCCGCTTGATGGCGAGCGCTGGACGCTGGTCGATGGCCGCACCTCGCCGGTTGGCCGGGTGCACCATCCGCTTCCTGCGGTGACGATCTCCCCCTACGATTCACGCAATAACCGGCTGCTGCTCGCGGCGCTGGCCGATATCGAAGACGATGTGAACGACGCTATCGCCCGCGTCGGCCCGCAGCGGATAGCGCTGGTGCTCGGCACCAGCACCTCCGGCATCGGCGAGGCCGAAGCCGCCGTCGCGGCGAGCGAGCGCGGCGACCCACTGCCGCCACAGTTTGACTATGTACAGCAGGAGCTCGGCTCACCCTCGCTGTTTCTCGCCGCCCATCTCGGCATTGAGGGACCGGCGATGACCATCTCGACCGCCTGTTCGTCGAGCGCGCGCGCCTTCATCACCGCCCGTCGCCTGCTGGCCAGCGGTCAGGCCGATGTGGCGCTGGTCGGTGGTGCCGACTCACTGTGTGGCCTCACCCTCAACGGTTTTGACAGTCTGGAGGCGTTGAGCGAACAGCGCTGCCGCCCGTTTGACCGGGATCGCGACGGCATCAATATCGGCGAAGGGGCAGCCCTATTTCTGGTGAGCCACGAGCCCGCCCCGCTAGCCCTGCTGGGGGATGGGGAATCATCGGATGCCTGGCACATCTCGGCGCCGCACCCGCAAGGGGAAGGGGCCGAGCGGGCAATGCAGATGGCGCTGGCTCGCGCTGGACTTGAGGCCGACCGGGTCGGCTACGTCAACGCCCACGGCACTGCCACCCGCCTCAACGACGAGATGGAGAGCCGCGCGCTGGCACGCCTCTTCCCAAATCCGGTGCCGGTCAGCTCGACCAAGGTACTGACCGGCCACACCCTCGGGGCCGCCGGCGCGACCGAAGCAGCGCTCTGCTGCCTGCTGATCGAACGTGCCCTGCAGCTGCCCCCGCAGGGTGAGGAGGCCGATCCGGCGCTGGCCCCCATCGCCCTTGTTCAGGATCAGGGGCCGGTCGATATCATCATGTCCAACTCGTTTGCCTTTGGTGGCAACAACGTCAGCCTGATTTTTGGCAAAGAGGCATCATGACTTTTCCTCCCATAGAACAACTGCTTCCCCATCGCCCCCCCATGTTGCTGCTCGATCGCGTCACGGCGCACGACGAGCACGGGGTCTGCTGCGAAACGGTGGTGGGAGCACGGCAGGCGCTGCTGCTCGATGACAACGGCGACCTGCCCGGCTGGTGCGGCATCGAACTGATGGCACAAGCCATCGCCACCTGGGCTGGCATGCAGGCGCACCAGCACCATGAGCCGGTGCGGATCGGCATGCTGCTCGGAACCCGCAAATACCAGAGTCAGTTGCCCGTGTTTGCCGCCAGTAGCCTGCTGCGCATCGAGGCACACTGCCTGCTGCAGGATGCCGGAATGGCCAGCTTTGAATGCAGCATCTGGCTTAGGGATCGCGAGTGCGCCAGAGCCCGCCTGAGCACCTATCAGCCCACCGAGGCGCAACTGACAGATTTACTGGAGCAGAAACAATGAACTCGACCGTATTGGTAAGCGGCGCCAGCAAGGGCATTGGCCGCGCCATCGCCCTCAAGCTGGCAGCCGACGGTTTCACTGTGGTCGTCCACTACCACAGCGACCAGCAGGGGGCGCAAGCGACCCTCGACGAGATCACCATGCACGGCGGGGCCGGGCGACTGATCCAGTTCGATATCGGCGATCGCGAACTGTGCCGCGAACGCCTTGAAGCCGACATCGAGCAGCACGGCGCCTACTACGGCGTGGTCTGCAATGCGGGCATCGTCCGTGACGGCGCCTTCCCGGCGCTCACCGATGACGAATGGGATGATGTCATCCACACCAACCTCGACGGCTTCTACAACCTGCTCAAGCCCTGCATCATGCCGATGATCGGGCTGCGCCGCGGCGGACGCATCGTTACCCTTTCGTCGGTCTCCGGTATCATGGGCAACCGCGGTCAGGTGAACTACAGCGCCTCCAAAGCTGGCCTTATCGGCGCGACCAAGGCGCTGGCACTGGAGCTCGCCAAACGGCGGATCACGGTCAACTGCGTGGCGCCAGGGCTTATCGACACTGGCATGGTCAGCCAGGAAGTAGAGAGCGAAGCGCTCAAGATGATCCCCCTCAAACGCATGGGGCAGGCAGAGGAGGTGGCCGGTCTGGTCTCCTACCTGATGTCCGACATCGCCGGCTATGTCACCCGGCAAGTAATTTCCATCAACGGAGGCCTGATATGAATCGACGGGTCGTAGTCACCGGCATGGCCGGTGTGACCGCCTTTGGCAACGACTGGGCCAGCGTAAAACCGCGTCTGCAATCAGGGCGCAATGCCGTGGTCACCATGCACGAGTGGGACATCTATGACGGGCTCAACACCCGGCTTGCCGCCCCGATCAGCAACTTTTCCCTGCCAGCTCACTATCCGCGCAAGAAGATCCGCGCCATGGGGCGAGTCGCCGAAATGTCGACCGTGGCCTCTGAGCTGGCGCTGGAGCAGGCGAAGTTGCTGAACGAACCGGTGCTGAGCGATGGCCGCACCGGTATCGCCTATGGCTCCTCCACCGGCAGCACGGCGCCCATCAGCGCCTTTGGCGCCATGCTCAACGACAAGACTACTGCCAACATCACCGCCACCACTTATGTGCAGATGATGCCGCACACGACAGCGGTCAACACCGGCCTCTTCTTCGGCCTGCGTGGCCGAGTCATCCCCACCTCCAGCGCCTGCACCTCCGGCAGCCAGGGGATCGGCTACGCCTACGAGGCGATCCGCCACGGCTACCAGACCGTGATGGTGGCGGGTGGCGCGGAGGAGCTCTGCCCCTCCGAGGCTGTGGTGTTCGATACCCTGTTTGCCACCAGTCAGCTCAACGATACCCCCGAGCTATCCCCACGCCCGTTTGACCGGGATCGCGACGGGCTGGTGATCGGCGAAGGCGCCGCCACCCTGGTGCTCGAGGAGCTGGCGCATGCCCTGGCGCGCGGCGCGCCCATCATCGCCGAGCTGGTCGGCTTTGCCACCAACTGCGATGCAGCCCACGTTACCCAACCCCAGAGCCAGACCATGCAGCTCTGCATGCAGATGGCGCTGGATCAGGCAGGGCTGCGTCCCGAGCAGATTGGCTACATCAGTGCCCACGGCACCGCTACCGAGCGGGGCGATATCGCCGAGAGCCAGGCAACCGCCGCCATCTTCGGCGACAAAACCCCCATCTCCTCCCTTAAGAGTTACTTCGGCCATACCCTGGGCGCCTGTGGCTCCATTGAAGCCTGGCTGTCACTCGAGATGCTGCACGACGGCTGGTTTGCTCCAACCCTCAATCTGGCCAACCCGGACCCTGCCTGCGAGCCCCTCGACCACATCACGGGTCAAGGACGCCAGCTGGAGATCGAGTACCTGATGTCCAACAACTTCGCCTTCGGCGGCATCAACAGCTCGCTGATTTTCCGTCGCTGGCACGATGAAACAAACTAGGTGACATCTCAGCCAAGCAACTAAAAAGGGGCCATCATCGGCATGGCAATCTTCCGCCACGTCCCCATGACTCAGTTGGTCAATCAGCTCGATATCCTGCTGCCCGGTAACCGCCTCTTTGTCGCCCCCAGTGCCAAGCGGGGCGTCACGGTATGGGGTAAACCCCACTGTGCAAACATGCGGGTGAGCTGGTCTGGGGCTGCGGGTTTTTGGTCCTGGGTGTGGATGGTTGTCGTGATCATGATTAGCGATACCTCAGTTGAATGTCGATGTAGGTGCCGGGCACATTGTGACGCTGGCGTAGTTTGGCCAGGTGCGCTGGAAGTTCAGCCAGGCTTGCCAGTCGCCCCCGGTAGAACCGAGAGAGATTGACGTAGTCAGGGTGGTGCACGGTGATGGTCACCTGATGCCCTGGCAGCCAGCGGCCAAACAGGCGGGCTTTAGCCTCTTTGATGGTGGTGATGCCGGGGGCTGGTAACGTCTGCCGGTTGCGCAGATGCAGTTTGTTGAGCTCGGGAGCATAGCGATGCACCTCGAGCCCGGCGATAAGATGGGTCATGTTCGGTGACTCCAATGATACAAAGGGCCAGCCTGTGAGGGCTGGTCCTTTACGCTTTGTGTGGGTGGGCGAGACAGTGGGATGTCAACGAGCGCAGTCAGCCGTCTCATTGAGCACTGGCTTGCAATTGAGTCGGTCCAGAAGATGCAGCGAGCCGTACTGGGCTACCAGTCGATCTATGGCCATCTGTGCACAGGCCATTCTGCTGGGCTTATTCTCCGGGAGTGTGTAGCGAGCCGTGAGCCAGCCGCCGAGCAATGCGATGCGGTAGCCACTCGGGATGTGGGTGAGCGAGGTGCCGATGCCCCTCCCATGAATGAGGAAAGGCACAGCTTGGCCGCCGATGTCGATATCCATGCGCTGGCCCTTAAGTTCAAAGGTGGTGAGCTCGCCGGTCTGTGGATGCTTGCCCGGCACCCGGATGGTGATGCTTTTCGCCATGTCACACCTCCGGTTTGGCTTCAAAATGGTGGGTCACAACGCCAGCCTCTTGGTCGATGCTGATAAACGCCGGGGCTTGCGGGTGGTACTGGTAGAGCCGTGCCAATTCAGCGCGAAACGCCTCAACGTTCGGCGCAATCACATGGCTGGTATCCCCTTCGGCGTAGGTAAAGGTCTCCAGCTTCTCGGTGTTAATCCAGATGCCGAAATACCACGCGTCATCCTCGGTATCGTATTGCTGCCAACCTTGAGCCAGTAGCGTGCGGTCGTAGTAGTAACGGTCCGCTTGATGGCTGCCTCGGTCGATGCGGCAACCCGTCACGGTGAGCTCAAACTGGATACGGCCAGTCTTGTGAGCCTTCTTGACCCGGCGCAGCAGCTTGAGGGCCTTGGCTCTGCTACGGCCATTACCTAGCTGGTGTGGTTGTCTGGCCCGCAATGCCAGGTGGGTCATTATCTTCGGCGCGGTGTTGTGGTTGAGCTGACCAATAGCGGCGGTGAGCTGCTGAGCGGTCAGGGTGTTGTAATCACGTAAGTCATGCATGGTTGGGGCTTCCTTCAAATGCAAACAGCCCCTCGGCGTGAGGGGCTGTATGGGGTCTTGGGTGTGCTGGTGGCAGTGGTTCAGGTTCAGGTGTGACTACTCCAATCCGGCTTGTCATTACTGCCGTGGTTGACGTAGGCACCCACAATGGTGCGTCGCCACTCCCCAACGGGATAGCCGAGGTCGTCGCACTCACGCTCCCACCACGCAAAGTTAATTTCGCGGGGCAGGTTGTCCACCATGTCCAGTGGACTCACGAACAGCGAGGTCTTGTGCATCGTTGGCACGGGCTTGATCTTGTCGGGGCCAGTACGCTTGCCGGTCTCGTCATAGTCGTGTGCCCACTTCGGGAAGGTGAGCTGATAGGTAATGAGCCTATGCAAATCGCCATGTGCGCTCATTGCCTGAGCGACGGCGACCTGAGTGAAGCTATCGTTGAACTCGATCATGGGTGTTTCTCCATTTCCGCTGATGTGCGGTAAGCCGCTGCCAGCAACGCAAACTGTTCGACCAGATAACTGATACTGATGCCCAGTTCATCGCTCACTGCATCCCCCAAACGCTGATGCAGGTGTGCCATGTCATCGGCGATACGCTGGGCTATATGGGCAGTTGAGCGCGGAGGTGAGCTTGTCACTGTCAGAATGATGGAAAGGTTCATCACATCTCTCCCCAGGGGGCTTGCTCCCACAGTGACAGCCGGGTCAGCACGTCTTGCGCCAGCGCTTGCTGAAACTGCTGTATTACCTTGACCAACCGAGGGGCCTGCTCAGGACTCCCACTCCATTCGCTTGACTGGTACAGGGCGCAGCAGGTGAATTTGTAGAGGGCAACCAGCTCGCTATCGGTGAGCGGTCCCTGGTGGTAACGGTGGGCAGGTTTAATCTGTCCCTGCTTGGTCAAGCAGTGCTGGCGTGGTTCCTTACGCTCCTGTTGACGCCCTAGCTGATAGCGATGCCAGACAGCCCGCCGATTGGCGAGCATCATCAGCCGTACCAGCCGGTCTACCCGCCACGTCCAGATACTGGTGACATCCATTGGTGAATTCCACCAGAGGGAGCGCAGCAGCTCAAGGGTGTAGTGCGGTGGCATGGGGGCATTGCAAAAGCGGTGTAACTGTACGGCAAAGGTAAGGTAGTCCTTGCGATCGATCATGAAGGCAGACATGGGCATGGTTCCTTAAAATGCAAAAGGCCACCTGCAGTGAGGTGGCCTTGTTGGTGATATCAGGATATCCGGATCATGGTGTTGGACCTGATGATCCTGGTTTGATGGTCCGGGTTATTGGGTGGAAACGTGATCGGCATGCATGTTATTGCTGTGCCCGCGCTGCGTCTGGGTGAGCCGCATCGAACAAGATGGCGTAGAGCGCACAATCAATGCCGTTGACGGCATCGTGATGCGTGTAATAGGGCGGTGCGTCTCGGGAGCGTTCGAAGTAGTCGCCAAAGCAGCTGAGACACTCGCGTATCTCGATGGTGGATCCTTGCAGCAAGATCTCTTCAAGCCGCTTGGCATATACCCTGTCATCACGCGCCTTGTTGATGGCCTTTTCCAGCAACACCTGCGCATCCTTGTCGCAGGCGGTAGCCAGGCTATGGCCCAGTTTCTCGAGAGTCTCCTCTAAGGTATAGGGATTGGGTAATCGCATGGTGCTTGTTCCCTCTTGGCGTTGCTAATGGCGCAGCTGATGCAGCAGCGCATCAATGGCCTCGATACAGTCAGCTTGGGTGAGCAGGTAGCCATTGAGCAGGTGAGCCACGATAGCGGGCTCGGCCTGCATCTCGACGTTGTCTGCCAGCCAACAGTGCAACTCGATGAGGATGTCGAGAGCAGTGAGGTGGGTTTTGCCTAGAGGAAGACTCATAGCAGGTTTCGCTCTGCCAGTGACACGACGCCCTCAGCGCCAACCACCAGATGGTCGAGTAGCCGGATATCGACCAGTGCCAAGGCCTCTTTGAGGGCTTGGGTAAAGACCCGGTCAGATTGACTGGGTTCAGGGTCACCGCTGGGGTGATTGTGCACAGCGATGATTGCCCCGCAGTTCAGTAGCAGGGCACGCTTGACCACTTCCCGAGGGTAGATGCTGGCACTGTCGAGGGTGCCGCGAAACAGTTCCTCAAAGGCCAGCACGCGATGCTGGGAGTCGAGGAACAGTGCACCAAACACTTCATGCTCCCGGTCCTGCAGCAGGGTTTGCAGCCGCTCAGCTGCCTCGGTGGTACTGGTGATGGCAGTGCCTTTGGCCAGGCGTTTGCGGGCAATCTGGTTGGCGATACGCAGCAGGTCTTGCTCTGTCACCGGTTCGGTGACGACATAAGTGCCGGGGCATTCCCCGGCTTTGAGTTTGTGGTAACGCATGTTGGGACTCCTGAAAAAGAAAGACCCCGGCAGCGCGAGGCGTGCCGAGGTCAAATGCAGAGAGGTTGTTGATTCAGAGTAAGGGTAGTTCAGTTGGTTGTGGTGATGGTACCAGCTGTGGCGGTGGGTTCTCGTTTCAGCGGCATCAGCGGTTCGGGGACCAACATGTTCAACGGGATAGCCAGTGCGAGGCTCAGCCGCTCGGCCAGCTCGTATGCAGGTCCTATGGTGTCGTAGTCAGCTACCCAGGTAGCCAGGGCAAGGCCACTGGCCTCTACCGCCCGCAGATAAACGCTGTAGTTCTGCACGGTCAGGCCACTGTCACGTACCACCTGCGTTTCCCCCTCTCGATTGATGGCTTCAAGTTCAACGGCAATCGGTTGTTTGGGCATCTGTGCTTCTCAATCACCATTGACGGTGACGGTAAAAAAGCCCAACTGCGCGTAGGTGAGGAAAGCGCCTTGCCACATGTAAAAGAGTTCCCGGGCTTCTGTTGGAGGCAGTGGCCCCCATCCCTGCAGATAGTGCTCCCCATCGAGGAAGTTGAAATCAAGCTCCTTGCTGATCTCGGCATCCTGACCAAGCCCCTGGTAGCTGAAGTCGGTGACGTAATCGAACAGCCAGCCATCGAGCCCACGGATCAGGCGGATCTCGACTGGGTGCACACCACCTTGTTCGACGCTGTAGCCGGGGTTACGAAAGTTGAAGGTCAGTTGGGTTAAGCACTCAAGATTGAGCTCGGTTTTAGCGACTTCCTGGTCGAGCAGAACCAGCAATGCTTGGTCAACGGGCAGGGCAAAGCCGTCCCGGAAAAAGGGAATAGTCATGATGTACTCCTTGTGGGGGTTAATCTTGTCCGAACAGCTCGCGCATTTTTCTGGCCACACGGGCACGGATCTGTTCATCAATAAAGGCGGCAATGCTGGCGAGCGCCGCACTCAGTACCGCAATGTCATCGGTGAGTCCCATCGGCAACACATCCGGGATCGCATCAATGGGGGAGATAAAGTAGGCCAGCGCACTGTAGATCAGCAGCTTGGCCCAAAGTGGCAGGTCATCCTTCTGGCTGGTGTAGTAGAGCAACAGGCAGGTTTCGATAAAGGGTCGACCGGCACGTTTGGCAAAGGCCCAGAGTTTTTGCCAAAAGCCTTGGTGATCGAACGGCTCGCATTCAGGGGGAATGCAGGGTGGCATAGTGCGTCTCCTCTACGGGTGGGTGAATGGCAGAAATAAAAAGAGGAGGCAAATGCCTCCTCTTGGATGGGAATGAGTGTGAGCTATTGGTCCCACATCAAGCAGTCAAACTCGGGGGTATTGGTGGCGGGCAGAACTGATGCCACCTCTTGGGTCGGCAGTGCGAGCTGCTTGCCGTCAGCCGTTAAAATGCTGATCGACTTGGCCTTACGTAGCTTGCCCCACATGTCGAAGAAGTTGTTCTCACCGACACGGGACTCGGTCTCATAGGGCGCATCGTATTGGCTGCCATCGACGATGATGGAGAAAGCCTGCCCAGCATAAGGGCCGTACTCCTTGCCCTGTACCGTGGCCGTCATGCTGACCTTTCGGATGTCATTGCAGGCGATATAGAGGTTGTTTTGCTCGTTGACCACCGCCGTGTATTCGCTGGTGCCCTGACCCCAGCCACTGCTCCAGCGTCCGGCCTCGCCATAGGCAAAGGCAAAGGCAAAGGCAAAGGCAAAGGCAAAGGCTACGCTGGATGAAATAAGCAAACCAGGCAATACAATTAACCATTTCATATTCCAAGCCTCACTCATTTTTTTAAACACAACCTACAGATTAATTTTGTGGTTGGAACTGGTATTCCACATCACCATTGGTAGTTGATAAATTCAATTCCAACACGTTGCAGTCATAGCCTGTGTAAAGCATGAGTTCCTTACCAAAAGCTAACGTTATAGGTAATGGGGAAATTGACTTTACTTGACACTGGCCTCTGTTAACGACAGCTTTCGTTATCTTCACCCGGTCGCTGTGAGAAACAACAGTTATTACTTTTGATGGCAACCCCTTGTTGGGGATAATGGGCCGCACATTGACCGAAAATGTGGAGGCTGTTGTCGGCCCCTGCTGGGCTAACAGTGCATCATTCTTTTTATGTGAGATGGTATCAGCCGTGAGGCAGGTAAAATCTGAAGATGTTCTGTCAGGTAGTGCAGAGGCTCCCCCCTGTGGGGTCAGCATGTAGGTAATATTGTCTGGTTGAGAGATGAGATAAAGGGTTTTATTTTCACGCAAGCCATCCCAAAATTTATCAAGGTACGTCTTGTTGTTGGTTATTACGCTTGCAGGTTCAGCCTTGTCTCCGACACTGACGTAAAACGAATCCTTTTCAACGTCATACTTGTCACCATCCAGGATTGCTCGCATGGTCATTTTATTGGTGTTGTCACAAGAGAAGTACAACGCATGCTTATCGTCAGCGACAACCGAGTAGCGATGTTCATTACCCACTTTGGTATGTGTAACTTGGGCGGGCGCCTGATAGTCTTTATTTTTTATCCCTTTCGTCAAGCAGATGAATTCACTGCTGTCACGTGCTGGCAATACTTGACTGGCATTTGCTGTTGGCAATTCGGGTCCACGTTGGTCCAACATAATGGAATGCCCGGTTCTTATTTCATCCCATAACTTAAAGAAATTCGATATGCTGCTATCTCCATTTATCACGTAAGGTGTGAAGTAATACGATTCGCTGGTTTTTATATCGAAGGTTCTATCGTATACATCAGTACCAACTTGGACACCTTTAATCGTGGCATACATAGCGATATCTTTACCGTTGTTATCGCAAGAGATGATGAGTTTATTCTGGTCATCAATAACAGCAGCATACTCAATGCCATCCTGTGTTTTTCTACTCGACCATTGGCCTGCCTCACCATAGGCTAGGACGTTGCAACAGAACAATGTGGTGACTGATGCGATTAAAAGTTTATTCATCTTTGTTATTCCTCAACGTTATTCATCTTAAAAAGAACGGTCTAAGTGATGGTTATTTTTTGTAACGCACGCTGATGGAGCCATCCACAACATGTTTGACTATTTCATAGTCAGGGTTATACGTAGCCAGGTTATGCGCTGCGATACCAAGGGTTGCGAACATGCCTGCAACCCCGGTAGCGCCACCTAAAAATGTTGCTCCTGCTGCGGCAATGCGCCCTTGGGTGTACACCCTGCATTTCAATCCGGCTGACTCTATCGTTGTCTCAAGAATTCGAATGGTACTGCCCATGTTTCCGGAGACACCCACAATCTCAAAGGTGCTTCGGGTATTAATGAGAGCCGCTATTTTTTCGGTACGAAAATCATCATATTGCAGTATTTCCATCGAAGGTCATTGCTCCTTGGTAAGTGATACAACCCCCTGCTCAAGCAACGCAGCTGGGGGGCTTGTGCTTTAACTGGTTGCGGCGGTTTTGAGAATGCGTTGCACACTGGAGAGGCTGATCCCCGTTTGTCTTGCAATCTCTGCTTTGGCAAGCCCCCGGTCGGCAAGAGCCAGCACTTCTTCTCCTCTTGCCATCGCCGTAGGTTTGCGGCCTTTGTACACGCCACGTTGTTTGGCCAACTCAATACCCTCCGCTTGCCGCTCCAGCATCAGCTCCCGCTCGAAGGTGGCGATAGCACCAATCATGGTGAGCATCAGCTTGCCGGTGGGAGTCGAGGTATTGATCCCCAGATTCAAGATCCTCAGTGCTACCTGCTTGCTTTGCAGGTATTCCGAGATCTCCAACAGGTGACGGGTGTTGCGGGCCAAGCGATCCAGCTTGGTGACCAACACCACATCCCCTTCACGCACAAAGTTCAGTAACAGGGCCAATTGGGGGCGGTCGTCCCTTGCTCCACTGACCTTTTCCTGAAAAATCGTGCTGCACTCAGCCAGCGCCTGAAGCTGGGTATCCAGGCTTTGGCCTACCGTGCTCACGCGGGCATAACCCACCAGTGCCATGGTCTCCTCCTGGTCAATAGGGCAGGGTATAATGACGACATGGTTCAAAAGCCTTAAACCAAGCCTATTGACTTGAAAACAGTGCCTATTTAGGGCGTATCGGGGCGTGTCTCTAGGGCCTGCGCTATTGACTCAATGCCAGCAGCAGAACCCAAGGATGTGTTGTTCTGTGACAGCAATAGTCATTGCTGTCAGCCTGTCTGGTTGAATAGGGACATAGAGTGATAATGTGATCGCACTTTTCGTTTTATCAGCACGATACTTTATATGGCTCAACTCTCCTGGCTGGTGAAAACCAGCCAGGAGAGTTGTTGTCATTTTGGAGATGTGAACAACACTATTGCAGCAATGTGAGCGCCCGATTAAGTGCGAGAGTTTTGAGTTGAGCACCTTGGCCGAACCAAGCGGAATCAAGCCGATTATCCTGACTGCGAGCACGACGATGATGATCGACATATTCCGTGACGGCATTGACTAAGCCCCAAGCCGTATTTTTGGCACTGACAAGGTCTGAGCCCATCCCTGTTCCTTGGTATAGTTCTTGTAATTTTAGGGTCGGACGACTCAGTACAATGTTGCCATCATCATCTGTTGGATCATTAATCAAATCACTGAAAAATTCAATTGCTTCAGTTGGAGACACCGACCGATGACTCAGTTCATGTATATTACGTTGAAACAGGTCCCAGTTTGCTAAACCAAGACCTAGCACCTCTTTGACATATTCCGGGTTGAATTTAGTTGAGTGGGGCACTTTAATGGCGTCGGCTTTATCATTGAGTGCCATTTGTAATGTATTATTACAAACCACCCGCAGAGAGGTAAATTGAGCTGTAGTGCAGAGGGTGCCATCACAACTGGTCGCCAGCAATAAATAGGATTTAACGGTGTCGCCGCCGTTTAGTTTCATGTTCTGGCCAGTCTTGGCCAATGCCCACAACTTCCGCCCTCCTTTTAATACGCCTGCTGTTTCTAATTCAAACCCACCGGCTTGCACCAGATCCTGATAGAAATGCAATACCTCGTGAGGCTGTACCACATTGTAACGTTTGGAGACTACCGAGAGCGGAGCCAGCGTATCGGAGCGGTAAAGGACTTTACTCATCGTAAAGGGGCGGATATGCAGCGCATCAGAGGTGACATTGTAGAGCACATCGCTTTGTTCGATGGTCCAGTCCATCCCGGCAGCTTGCTGCCAGATATCTAAAGACTGCTTTGCTGGTAATAGATTACCCAAACCATGCCAAGGGGTTTGGCCAGTGTAGGCCATGGATTCAATAAGGTGAGCCATATTTAAATTTCCATTCAGATGTTAAATCATGAATGGAATATAGGTTTGAAATTATTTTGAATGGCTTTTATCGCTAAAGCACAAAACAAAAAAAGTCCTCAAGCGAGGACCTTTTGGGGCGCTACTCGTTGCTATTTTAGCAAAAGTAGCAAAAATGCAGTGGGGGTGGCAGTGAGTACTCAGTCAGACTGGGCGGTATTCTGCTTGTTCATCAATTTATGAACCTCCTTGACTAAGTCCTCTTTAGAGTAAGCGTTATCTTGTCCATTTTCAAGCGGTAAGGTAACAGTCCCCTCTATTGATTGCTGCCCTTCACGGGTCAACTGTACATTAAAGATGATGCTCGAAACCTCGTTGTTTCTGACATCCTCGTTATACCTGTAATGGTCTATCGAACGTAACACTTTTCTTTTTAACTCGACGGGCTCTTGACTAAAACGTCGAACATAGACTGAAGTGTCCATCACCCATGATGGCCAAAATGCAATAAGCGAATGTATTTCACAAAGGCAACGATAAAGTGTCGACTTCGGTATATAAGGGATGCAGTTGCCCTTCATAAAGGGTTGCAGTACCTCATGTATTGCTTTGGTAGGTGTTGCATCCAAATTTGGATGCTTGCCATAGAGTGCCTTCAGTGCCATTTCTAACTTTTTCGGGAATGGGATCATCATCGAGATCTTTTTCTTGAGTGAAAGCACCTCAATACTTTCCAGAACCTCAGCATAGGTTTGAATAGAGGAAAGTGCATACAGTACCGATGGCATGGAGAACATACTGTCAGTGACAGTCTGAAAAGGATCATGATTGTGCTTTTCTAGTGAAAAGCCATAACTACCAAACAAGAATGCAACTTTGGCATGGTGTTCATATTCACGGTTCTTTATGACAGTATTTTTCAGCAGGATCCTGAGTGCCAACCCAATCTGAGTCAAAATGCCTTGTAATCGCCCTACTGACACCTGCCTACTGTCATTGAGTGTGGCGATTGTACGTTCATAGGCTTGTGGAGGGTCTCCATCAGCAATAAGAGATATGACCGCGTTGAAGTCATAGCAAAATTTAATGATTGGTTGTTGAATGATGTCTTGTGATGCGACGACATTGTATCGTGAATTGGCAGAAACGGTATCAGCGATCACGCTAAGCTCGTGGCGTGTTAGTTGGCTGGACTTGGTCAGCGCGATAGACAGTTTCTCAAAAGGCGCATTGAGATCATCGGCGTGTAGTACTGGCACATCAGATGCCAGTGAATTTTCCAATAAAACGAGACAATGATCCTTTAACTCGGTGAATGCATCATGTGGACCTTCAGCAAAATCCAGGCGTTTTGATAGGTATATTGCAACCCGAGCACTATACCAAAATGCTCTTAGCTCTTTTGCCGAGGGAAACTTTGCGGCAATAACAGCAGTATTGTCCTCATCTAACTCCACACAACGTTTATTGATGGTTTTAATGCTGATATTGGATGACTTCCCTTTATATCCCCTGAGCGCTTTTTTAAAATCGGTTCCCACGCCATGACCCAACAACGCCTTTTGGGTGCTGAACCATGAGTCAACGTGGGTCTCTGCATCTCGCAAGTATTCAGGGCTCAGCATATACAGCAGGTGAGTCATCAAGCTGCCTGAGCGAAATGTATCCCTGTCGGCTGGGGAGTGAAAGAGAGGTGCGGCTTGGTTGGTGATCATGGCGATCCCTTGCCTCATGAAAGGCAACTGAACATCACGTAGAAACATGGCATAGATCTGAGACTTGGGCTGCTCATGGAACACCTCAGTTCTATTGAAATGCAGCACCATCAGGTTCATGAAATCAAACATAACCTGGAGTTTGTCCAAGTCATGTTGATTGGTGCTGGCGCCGTCTTCGCCCATCAGATGTGTGGCAAGACCTTTGACCATTCGCTTCACCATGATGGTCAGTGCATCAATGCTTTTCAATTCTTGAAGCCGATGCTGGCGGCCGTCTCTGAGTCCAAAAGCGTCATACATAAATGTCACGAACTCATCCAGGCTGTGGCTATCTGGAATCGGCATGGCGGTTGTTGGTTGTGGCACGTTTTTCATTCCTCTGCACATTTTCTGCGTTTTGGATTTTCCTTCCTCGCTATCTTGCACCTGTCCAATCTGCAAAGGGAAAGGCAAGCAGCATCCAGGTCGACCATAGCATGACCTTTCCCTCTGCAGGAGCGGCCGAGAAGAGGACGGCGGAGTTAACGCCATATCTCTGCACATTTTCGGCGTTTTCATATTTTGGCAGCCGTTAAGCTGCACCCATTCCAAACCAAAGAGGAGATAGATCATGAACTTACAAGACAAGGGGCACTACTGGGATCGTGAGACGCTGCGTCGAGTCGTGCGCATCAAGGAACTAACTCGCATTCTGGGGCTGTCTCGTTCGACGATCTACAACAAGCTGAATCCCAAATCGAAGGGCTACGACCCCGAGTTTCCCAAGCCATTGCGCTTGGGGGCGTCCTCGGTGGGGTGGTTGCTCTCGTCGGTAGACCAATGGCTCATTTCACGTATCAACTAATACACCCGTCTAACAACAAAGGAGACCGAACAATGCAAACGCTCAACCTGATAGGCGAATTTCCTGTGCATGTGCTTGATGAGCACCTGCAAGGAGTCATGCGCCAGATCCACATGCAAACTCAAGCCCCGGTAGGGCTGATTGCCTCGTCGGTATTGGGGGCAATGGGGCTTGCCTGCCAAGACTTGGTCGATGTCAGCCCTAAAGCGGGCCTTATTCACCCGGTATCACTGTTCTTTATTACCAAGGCTGACTCTGGTGAGCGCAAAACGGCCGTGGACGAGTTGGTCATGAAGCCCTTTCGCACACGGGAACAACTTGCCGAGCAGCATTACCGTGATGAGCTTGAAAAGCACACTATCGAGCTCAGTCTCTGGCAAACAGAACAAAAAGCACACAAGGCCGCGTTGAACAAAGCCATTTTGGAGCAAGGTGATACCTCAACACTCAAACAGGCTTTGCGAGACGTGGAGGCTGCCAAGCCTTCCCTTCCCTTGAACCAAAAGTGGCTGCTCAATGATGTGACGAGCGCAGCCATCAAACATGCCATTGACGCCTATGGCCGCTCTATTGGCGTGTTTTCGGATGAAGCCGCACATCTTTTTTCAAGTGACTTCATGCGCGAGACGTCTGTATTGAACTCATTGTGGGGGGCAAAGCCGATTTCTGCTATGCGCGTATCGACTCAGGGGGCGACGACGATTAGTGATTACCGTTTTAGCCTTTCCCTGATGGTCCAGGGTCAGCTGTTTGAGCGGTTTCTCGACCGCCAAGGAGAGCAGGCTCGCGAGTCTGGTTTTTTTGCCCGCTGTTTGTTGTGTGAACCGAGCTCCACGCAAGGCTCGCGATTCATGACTGCTGAGTTATCGGAAAATGATTTTGGAGCCCAATTCCATGCGGCCTATCTGAGTAACTTCCACCTGAAGGTTGAGAAATTGCTTGATTATGCACAGTTGCGCCGCGAGGCTGGGAAGCCTCGGGTATGTTTGACGCTTTCACCGGAAGCGCGTGCCAAATGGTTCGAGATGGCGAACCTCATCGAAGGTAAGATTGGTGTCATGGGGGTATGGCGCGAGTTCCGGGACTTTGCCTCGAAATTCATGGAGCATGTCTCGCGGATAGCCGCAGTCTTGCACACCTTTACGGCGAGCGGTCAGGTGATCTCTGACGTAACCATGCATGCCGCAATCCTGATCGTTGAGTGGTACTTCCAGCATTTCGTCCAACAGTTTAAAGCGCGTTCAGTACCGGATGACATACACCAGGTGAATAAACTTGATCGCTGGCTGGGTGAGAACTTGCACCTCAGCGAGAACGGGGTCTTCCGGAAAAAAGACGTTCGCCAACGGTGTCCAAATTGCATCCGCAATACCGTGAAACTTGATCGGGCATTGAGCACGCTGGTTTTACGTGGAGCGGTTGTGGTGTTCAAAGAAAAGGAAAAAGGGAAAGAAATAAGCTATGTGGGATATATCCAACCATATCAACGCCGGTTGGTAATCTAACTTCAGAGTGACCACATGAGAAAAGTCGACGGTGTTCTCGGTCACTCTAAAGAAAAAGTTGTGAGAAATCCCTTGGAATATTTGTGGTGTTAGATTCGGTATATGTTATACCCCAAACAAACCAAATCAGACGCCCCCCAAATATACCAAATCACCATGTTCATTTAAATTGGCACATTGGCAATGCATAGCTAAACAATGGCATGGTGTAGTCTATGCTATTGCAAGGACCGCTCATGGAACATCCGAATTATAAAAACTTACTAAAATCAGAATTTAATAACCTGCTAGCAGAAGCACAGCGTTGTTATGGTGGGATATCTTCCCACCACCTCAAAAAGAGCCTGGATGTGGTTCAGTCAGCCATTGCCACATTTGGGCGAGTATTCGCTTTGCGCGTTGACCTTCGTTGTGCGAATGATGTAATTGACGAGCAATGTGATATACCACTGTGCTTTCAGCGTAATGATCCAAAGGTGATCACCCGCTTTATAGCTGCACTGAACAGCCGCATTAAGGCAGACTTACAACGTAAAGGAAAGTCTGGTAAGCCAGGCTATCCATTGTATATCTGGGTCCGAGAGCGTGATACCAGCAAGTATGCACACTATCATCTGGTGTTGTTCTTCAATAAAGATATCTACGGATATTTGGGGAGCTATCAAAACTCGGATGGCGAGAATATGGGAACCAGGATACAGAAGGCTTGGTGCAGTGCCTTGGGGCTTGCATATCCTGACCATAAACACCTGGTACATTTCGCACCCAATGGCAGCTACGTATTTAACAAGCGCTCCATGGACTTGAAGCCTGAGCACTTTAATAACTTCCTGATCCGTTTGGCGTATCTTTGTAAAACGAGAACAAAAATCATGGATGATGGCCTGCGTAACTTTGGCAGCAGCCAAGTTTAGTCGGTCTGGCACGCCTAGTACGCTGTATTTTTTAACAACATCGAGGTATGTATGAACATCAAGGTAAATGACCTGCGCCAGCCGCTGGTATTGCGTGAAATGGTGAAGCTGTTTTCATCTGAAGAATTGCTTACATTAAGCGAGCTTATTGAATCCATTACGCTGGAGCGTATGGAGGAAGAGGCCCAGAGTGAGCGTGAGAAAATGGTCAAGCGGGCGGTGATTGCTCACGTCAAAGAGCAACTGCAATCGGCGGGACTTGAGCCAAAGGACTTAATCGCATTCATGGCATCCTCACCTAGCGCCCTGAAGCAGCGGTCACAGCGTTAAGGGTGAACGATGGGGTAATATATTAATCCACGGTAGGGGCTGGTAAGGCCCCATAATGCAATGTGTATCCAGGCATCGAGATTGGGAAGTTATCAGGGATATATCACAATCCTGATTGCTATAAACATTATTTTATTTATGTTTAGAACAGCCGGTGTTCATGGTGTAGGTGTACTCGTGATAGTATCATCATAGTGAACATCAACGCCCTCGTACTCTATTCGGCATTCACAGATGACATATCTGGATCTTTGACATAGTGTAATGAGGAAGTCAGTTATTTTTTTCGCCCCAGCTGTTATGTGAGAGCCTATTGATGAATGAATTTCTGAAAGTGCTGTTGAACATCCGTAGTCTGCGGGCAGTACTGCGTGAGTTATCTCTGGAACAACTCCAAGAAGCCCATGAGAAGATTGAAGCGATTTATCTGGAGCGTTTAGAGCAGGCAGAAAAAGAGCAAGCTGCCAATGCTGAGCATCAGCAAAAGCTGGCTGAGTTCCAAGCGATGTTGGCTCAAGCTGGCATTGATCCGACTGAGTTGGTAGGCAGTGCCCCAGCGACTGCGGCTAAAGCGAAACGAGCACCTCGTCCACCGAAATACCGTTATGTTGAGAATGGCGTAGAGAAAACCTGGACCGGTCAGGGCCGAACTCCGAAGTTCCTGGCTGAGCAGCTCGAGCAAGGTCGTCAGCTGGATGACTTCCTCATCTAAATAAACAAGGCCATGCCCTCACGGTGTGGCCTCTCTGTTTACACGCTCCGTGGCTAATTAGTGCTAGGGAAGGTGCGAATAAGTCACCAAACATAAAAATGCGCCCTTGTAAGCATTTGAATTTAATAAACTAAATTTTTCAGTTTCGTTGTGGAGGGTGCTTATTCGCACCCTCCCTAAAAGAAGAATATAGAAAGAAGCGGCCCACCAAGGCCGCTTCTTTCCTATTTAGTTGGCAAATTGCCAGCCACAAATTCAGCCTACACCTCCATCAGGCTCTCGAGTGAACGAGCAGGTAATGTCCGAGGATAGTCCCAAATGAGGTGCGATAAGGTAGCGTCGACGATATATTAATCGCTCAATAGATTCAGGGAGGAATTATGACGATATTGCAGGAAATCTTGATCTGGACTCAGGGTCTTCCAGCGTGGCAAAGCGATGCCGTAGCTCGCTTGCTGGCGAAACAAACGCTGACACCACAAGACTATGAGGATTTATATGCTTTGCTCAAACTTGCCCATGGCATCCCAGATCCAAAGAATCGCCAACCCAAGCCGCTAACTGCCGAACAGGTTCCTGCTTCGGTCGAGGCAAACACACATATTGAGCTGCGGTCCATCAAGAATCTGCGTAACGTCAACGCGATTGCAGAAAATCAGCAGTTGGCGGTAGGTCCTGCGGGCATGACTGTCATTTATGGCGATAACGGATCCGGCAAGTCTGGATATTCGCGTGTACTCAAACGTGCTTGTCGTGCCCGCGATCAGTCGGAACCAATTCACCCCAATGCTAATTTACCGGGATCCAAGACCGGCAATGCTCAGGCGTCCTTCGACATAGCGATTGACGGCACAGTCAAGGAAGTGACTTGGTACCAAGGAAAAGAGGCGCCACCAGAGCTTTCTTCATTCGCTATCTTCGACGCGCATTGCGCGCGTGCCTATCTGGATCGTGAGGATGACTTTTCCTACGTGCCGTATGGCCTAGAAGTATTCGAGGCTCTTGCTAGGGTCTGTCAACAACTAAAAACCTCAGTTGAGATCGAGCAAAAACAGTCGGCGGTGGATCTTACAGCATTCGCGCACCTACAGGGGGAAACTGTTGTCGGCAAGTTGATCGCGGAGCTCTCTGCGAAAATCAACACCGCACATATTGAAGCTCTCGCCACCCTCAAGCCGGAAGAGCTTGAGCAGCGGGAAACGCTGGAGAAAAGCCTCAAGGAAAATAACCCGAAGGAAAAAGCTGGCCTCTTGCGCCTGCGCGCGAGACGTGTCGCTGCGATCGCCAAAAATGCTGTAGAGAAAGGACTTGTTGTCGGTCCCGAAGCTGTAGTCAAGTTGAAGGTTCTAGTCGATAGCTTCCGAACAGCTCAGGCTGCTGCTGCTCTTGCAGCGAAGAGTTTCAAGGAAGGTGAAAATCTACTGCCGGGAACCGGTGGAGAAGCGTGGCGGGAATTGTTTGACGCTGCACGAAAGTTCGCTCTTGAAGCTTATTCAGACAAACAGTTTCCTGATTTGGGGATAGGCACTGCATGCCCACTTTGCCAGCAGCCGCTGGCTGCTGGCGCGGAACGGTTATTGCGATTCGAGGTGTTCATACAAGAGGAAGCGGAAAAAACGGCTCAAGCACGCCGCCAAGCGCTTGCCACCGAGTATAGTCTATTCGCTGCCTCTGTCATGATGTTGAACCTAGATGAGGTTACGCAGGCAGAGATAGCTGAAATTGACCCATCGTTAGTGATCGAGACTAAGGCGTTCGAGGCTGCATTGACGGTTCGACACGAAGCGATCAAGGCTGCAATTGTTTCCCATGATTGGACGGGGTTGGATCAGGCTCTTGTCAGCCCTGCAGATCGCCTACAGGCGCTCGCGGATAAGCTGAATGCAGAAGCTGAGTCTTTAGAAAAAGCCTCGAATGAGGACTTTCGCACTGCATTACAGAAGCAACTTAACGAGTTGGATGCACGAGTTAAACTCAGCCAAACCAAAGAGGCCGTGCTTACAGCGGTGACGAAGCTTGGGTATCTGGGAAAGTTGAAAAAATGTCTAACCGCAATTAGGACAAACTCCATATCACTCAAATCATCGGAGCTCACAGAAAAGGTCGTCTCCAAGGAACTGGCTGATGCGCTAAATCGGGAGTTCAAGACCCTTGGGGTGGGGGGGTTGAGTGTTTCTCTCCAAAGCCGTGCCGACCGGGGGAAAGCATTGCACAAGCTGAAGCTACAATTGCCACAGGTCCGTAGCCCTGGTGAAATTCTGAGCGAAGGCGAGCAACGAGCCATCGCAATTGGCTCGTTCCTAGCCGAAGTGAGTCTGAGTGGCAGTAAAGGGGGTATCGTCTTCGACGATCCTGTTTCCTCGCTAGATCATCGGCGGCGCGAGCGAGTGGCCAAGCGTCTTGCAGATGAAGCTGTGCAGCGGCAAGTCATCATTTTCACTCACGACATCTACTTCCTCTGCCTGCTGGCTGAGGAAGCGAAGAAAATCGGGGCAGAAATGGTTACGCAAAGCCTAACGCGGCGTGCAGAAGGCTTCGGTATTGCTGACCCAGAATTGCCGTTCGAAGGGAAAAACGCCAGCAAGCGCATAGGCGCGCTAAAGGCGCAGCATCAGGTGATTACCAAGCTATACAAAGAAGGCAATGAAAAGGACCATCATCACCAGACTGTTGATGCGTACTTCCGTCTGCGTATGGCGTGGGAACGAGCAGTGGAAGAAGTCCTCCTGCGCGAAGTCATTCTCCGTTTCCGCAAGGGTGTGGAGACACAGCGACTTGTCGGTGTAAGTGTTGATGATGAGGACTATGCACAGGTCAACGCAGGAATGAGCAAGTGCTCCAACTATGCCCATGACAAAGCTATGATAGGTGGCGTTGCCGTGCCAGACCCGGACGAACTGCTAGCAGACATCCTCGCACTGGAGAACTGGCGCGCACAGGTGCACAAACGTTCTGAAGAGACTGCGAAGAAGCGCAAGGCTGGAAACGTCGCTGTAAGGACTCAAGCACAAGGAACTCCAGTTTGACCCAACTCGAGAGGCTCAACTAAACCGAGTTTATGCGGTCTTATGTAATCTGCAGGATGTTTCGCTCGATAGTAGTTCGTCATCGGCACAAAAAAATAGAAAAGCGGCCTTCGTGGGCCGCTTCCTTCTTATTTAGTTGGCAAATTGCCAGCCACAAACTCAGCCCAAGCATCCATCATGGGTCGACGCTGGTCCAGCAAGTCTGTGCGGTGGTATGCAGCTTCGACCTTGTTCTGAACTGTATGGGCTAGCGCTCGTTCAGCGAGATCCCGCGCATAGCCCTGCTCGCTGCACCAGTCTCGAAAGCTGGAACGAAAGCCATGGGCAGTCGCCATTCTGCCAGGAGTACAGCTCTCCGCTTTGGCCCTTCTCAGAAACATCGTCAGCACTGTGTCTGAGAGTGGTACTTGGTCTCTGGGAGAAGGGAATACCAATTCGTCATGTAATCCCCTTAACCCCTTCAGGAGCTTGACAGCACGAAGAGATAACGGAACACGATGTTGTTGCTTGGCTTTCATACGCTCGGCAGGCAAGGTCCAGATCTTTGCCTCCAAGTCTACTTCTGACCACTTCATGGCTCTGACTTCACCTGAGCGGCATGCGGTCAGGATCAAGAACTCCAGCATTGAGCGGGTTACATCGTACTGTTGCGCCGTTCTCAGATGTTTTTGCACAAATGCAGGGATATCACGCCAAGGCATCGCAGGCTGGTGTTCTACCCGCACAGACTTGCTGGGTTGTGCCGGTAGTAAATGACCCACCACATCTACTGGGTTTGCAGAGGTATAGCCGTGAGCCCATGCCCAAGCCATCACTGCGTGTAGGCGCTGCTTAACACGGCTTGCTGTTTCCGGGATCGTCAGCCATATCGGTTGCAGAACTGAAGCGATATGAGCTGGGGTTATCGCATCAATGGAGATAGCGCCAATGGTAGGAAAGGCATATTGCTCCAATGTGGTGATCCATTGCTTACCGTGTTTGGGGTTCTTCCAACCTGGTAGCAAGCTTTCGTAGACCAATCTGGCAGATGCTTCCAACGTCGGGATCTTCGGCTTGTTCTGCTCCTGCAGTCGGACCTCTAGCGGATCTAGGTTATTCGCCAGCTGTTCCCGCATTGCCTGTGCGTCTCGAGCTGCATCAGCGATGGATATCTCGGGGTAAGTCCCGAGGCCTGCATTCCGCCGTTTCTTTGTCAGTGGGCTGACATAGCGGAATACCCACTTGCCTCTGCCCTTGGCGGTAGAAGGGTGTAGCGTCAAGCCTGTAACGCCACCGTGAGCAAGGGGTTTATCTTCCGGCTTGATGTTACGAGCTTTGGTATCGGTGAGGATTGCCATCAGGGAACCTCCTTGAGAATTGAATATGCCACGCAGTATGCCACCAAGCATGCGCAGTGGTAATATGTGATTGGGATGGATTGGATAATGCTTGGCTATAACTTACTGATAGTAAATGGCGTGTTGGGTTTGCGTGGAGTTGATTGGACTTGATTGCGGCGGGCACCTCCTCCGCCATTTATACCGAGCCCATGCAACCATGTTGCGTGGGCTTTTTATTTGCCTGCGATTTGCCACTCCTCATAGATCTCAACACATTAGTCTTCTTCAACATCCTCCTAATCTTCCCGTCTGCGGGCTCAATAACCACCAGAAAATCACCAATCAACCTCGAAGATCTGAGTTACTGCGCACATCCCAGCCCACTTTCTTATTCCCCAAACCACAACGACAACACGCAGCAACCGCAGCTCCAGCATGTTGGTACCGCCAATAACCCCTCTTCGGAATAAAGTCATAGCCGGTTAACACAGTCACAGAAAAGCAGGGACGATGGGGTTGCGGCTTAAAAAGAGGGGACGGCTAACTCAGGAAGCATAGACCCCAAGCAAGAGCTCATGACGTATAAACGATCATGGGATTCACGGGTTATGACGGCACCAGAGCAGCCATACAGAGCAACTGCTTTACATGAAGAAAGAGTTAAAGCGTAACATCAGGCTATTCGTTGAACTGAAAGGCAACAGCGAGTAGCAATAAAAACCGATGAAAGGAATAAGTCAGGTCAAATATCAGACGATTTAATAAATTGCAGACAATAAAAAACCCCGCTCGATGAGCGGGGTTTCTTGTATTGGGTGCCTGGCAGTGTCCTACTCTCGCATGGCGAATGCCACACTACCATCGG